>TARA_B110000238_G_scaffold45308_1_pt1 | contig 44123 bp, 42 predicted proteins | sample TARA_B110000238 | Tara Oceans TARA_B110000238 (sample SAMEA4397569) | marine metagenome | biome: Polar Biome; feature: [SRF] surface water layer (ENVO:00010504); material: water (ENVO:00002006), including particulate matter (ENVO:01000060) such as... | depth 5 m | reverse complement strand
TTTACTTTGTGCTAAACGCAATAAAATTAATGCACTCAATTGTGATCTAGTGGTTAAACTGGATAAGTGCATATATTCATCGGCACTATGAATATTGCCGCCTTGCACACCCAAAGTATCAATGTTAGGTAAGCCTGCAGCAGCCATATTGTTACCATCACAACAGCCGCCCGTGGGTAAAAATTCTAAGCTTAGGCCAAGGCTTTTGCCACAAGATTGCACCAATTTGCAAAGTTCTTGGTTAGCGGGGCTTAAAACCTTAGGTTGACGACCAAAACCACCATGTAACTCAATATTAATCCCATCAGTGGTATTAATATTAGCCACTATTTTGGCTATTTGGTCTTCGCACCAGGCTTGTTGTTCACTGTGTTCAATACGAATATTAAAGCGCATAGTGCAGGTATCTGGGACAATATTTACGGCCCCTCCACCTTGTACAAAACCTGGGTTAATAGTGATGCCCTTTTGTTGGCCGTTAAGGTTGTCTATGGCACAGGTAAAATTGGCCATTGCGCGAATGGCGTTGCGGCCTAGGTGATGCTCACGACCCGCATGGGTGGCCTTGCCCCGTGTTACCACGGCAAAGTTACCACTGCCTTTGCGAGCACCTGCTAGGTTACCATCGGCAAATGAAGGTTCATAAATTAAACCTAAGTGATGACGTTTGGCAATTTCTGGGAACAATTTGCTAGAGCTAGGCGAACCAATTTCTTCATCAGGGTTAAATAAGATTTCCCAGCCCAGTTGATCTTGTAATGGGCTGCGCTCAAAGGCTTCTAAGGCCTTAAACATGACCACAATACCACCTTTTAGGTCGGCAACGCCCGGCCCATTGATAATGTCGTCTTCCAGTTGAGTGATTTTCTGGAACGGATGATCGATAGGAAAAACCGTGTCCATATGAGCGCAAAAAAACACCTGTGTGGGTGCTTCAGGGCGCTTAAATAAACGTAACGCACGGCCTAAAGGTTTTTGGTTGAGTTGGCCAAGATCGTCTACCACATCTTGTGCAGGCATATCGATAAATTCCAATTCACAGTCCAGTTTTTTGCTCCACTGAGCTAAGGTATCTGCCACCTTGTTAACGCCAGTCACATTGTAGCTGCCCGAGTTAATTTCGGCCAAGGCCCAAAGGTCTTGTTGCATAATGTGCTGCTGCGTAGCAATCCATTCAAGGGTCTGTGTTTCCAATTCATTGTTTACAGTCAAATCACTCATGAATTTTTCCTAGTACTCCTTCTTACGCTGCTATTACGAATCTACGACGTTACGAACGGCTTCTTCTAAGATCACCAACCCAGCATCGATATCGGCATCAGGAATTAACAAAGACGGTGCCATGCGAATGACATCTGGACCAGCAATCAATACCAATAAACCTCTGGCCTGGGCCGCCCTTAAGAATTTAGCAGCACTGCCTTTGTATTCTTCTTTAAGAGCGCAGCCAATCAATAAACCTTTACCACGTATCTCTTCGCAGAAAGGCACGCGTGAATTGATAGCCTCTAAACCGGCTTTAAAGCGGTCGAACTTGGCACTAACGCCAGCCAATACCTCTGGGGTGTTAATAATATCGATTACAGCTTCCGCTATGGAACAGGCTAAAGGGTTGCCCCCGTAGGTGCTGCCGTGGGTGCCTATGGCTAGGCTCTGAGCTACTTTTGTGGTGGTTAACATTGCAGCCACCGGGAAACCGTTACCAATGCCTTTAGCCGTGGTGAGGATGTCTGGCATGATGTCAGTTTGTTGGTAAGCGTACAAAGTACCTAAACGGCCGGCGCCAGTTTGAACTTCGTCGAGTACCAGCAAGGCGTTGTGCTCGTCACACAATTCACGGGCGCGTTTGATAAAGGCTGGGTCTGCATCAATAATGCCTCCCTCGCCCTGCAGTGGCTCCATAACAATGGCGCAAGTTTTCGCAGAAATTGCTGCTTCTAAGGCTTCGATATCGTTGTAAGGTAAGTGAGTAATACCTTCTAAGGCAGGGCCAAAGCCAGCACTGTACTTAGGTTGGCCACCTACACTTACGGTAAATAAGGTACGGCCGTGAAAAGCTTGTTCAAAGGCAATAATCTCATTCTTGTGTTCACCAAAGTGATCCACAGCATAACGGCGGGCTAGCTTAAAGGCGGCTTCGTTGGCCTCGCCACCTGAGTTAGCGAAATATACTTTGTCGGCAAAGGTTGCGTCAGTGAGCTTCTTGGCTAAACGCAGAGCTGGCTCGTTGGTCATTACGTTAGCAATGTGCCACAACTTTTCGCCTTGGTCTTTTAAAGTAGCGACGAGTTTAGGATGGCTATGGCCAACGCTTGTTACGGCAATGCCACCAGCAAAATCGATATATTCCTTGTCGTTTTGGTCCCAAATACGGGACCCCTTACCACGCACTGGAATGACAGGGGCTGGTGCATAGTTAGGCACCATTACGTCATCAAACAGGGCGCGTGTTACTGGGGTATTGCTCATAAAAATTCCTAATATCTGTTCGTTTTCTTAATTACTTAAAATACGTTAATAGTTAACTGCAGCTAGTCTTAAGCTTGGCAATTTCTCGCACTGCTACGGAAAGCATAGCCAAATTTATATTGCTGTTGCTTTGTAGTTCACCAAAGATACTGAGGCAGCGTTCAATGACATCTTGGTTACGCACATCCCATGCTTGGGTCTGGTCGCTTGAAATTACCGCTTGGGTCAACTGGGCTAAACTGGCTTCAAACTCTTGTTTAAGGCTGGCCCTTGCTTTTCGCTGCCATGGGTCTTGGCTAGGCAAATTGGCAATAGCTTGGTTAAGCCAATCACCTTGGAAACGTTCGTACAAACCGTACCAAGTTTGGGCGGCGGTAATTACCTTGGTGTCACATTGGCTGGCCACTTGAGCGACGTCTAAGCCGTGGTACAAGAACTCTAGTTGGCTCAAGCGCCGACTAATGCTCACTTCAATTCCATTAGCTGTGAGCTCATCAGCTTGAGCATTGGTGCGCTGTGCCGCCTCCTTCGGTAACAAATTAGCAAGCTCAGTATAATAATCAGCCATGGGTTTTTGATACCGATCCACTATGGCTTGAATAGGCTCGCCTTGGTGACGGCTTAATAGCCACAAGGTGAGATTTTCCAACAAGGTCTGAATATTTTTATGTAGTTCCATGGACTGTTTGTAGTCTAGTATCAAGGTGACTCGATCCAGTTCACTCCATAGGGTTTGGGCATCTATAATGTCGCACGCCGCGGTAAAGGCGCGGGCCATATCACCAGCCTCTGCGCCCATTTCTTCTTGTAAATAATTACAGAAGGTAGACCCCATACGGTTACCAATTTGATTGGTGACATGGGTGGCAATAATTTCACTACGTAATTGATGAGAGCTCATAGCAGCGGCATATTTTTTACTCAGCACCTTGGGGAAGTAATCTTCTAGACTACGGGCCAAATAGCTGTCATTGCCTATGTCTGCTGCCATCAGTTCATCAAATAAACGCATTTTGCTGTAGGCCAGCAATACAGCAATTTCAGGGCGTGTTAACCCGGCTTGTATTCTGGCCCGCTCATCCATGTTGGCATCATTTGGCAAGCCTTCCAAGGTGCGATTAAGGCGGCCCTGTTTCTCTAGACTGTGTATTAGGCGCTTATGATCACTTAAACGAGAACATGCTTGGCCTTCGGCAATACTCAATACTAAGGTTTGATGGTAGTTGTGACTCAGTACTAGATCACCTACTTCATCAGTCATGCTAGCCAGCAAGGTGTTGCGTTGTTTTACTGTCATATCACCAGCATCTACTAGCTGGCTGAGCAGTATTTTAATGTTAACCTCATGATCAGAACTATCAACACCAGCAGAATTGTCGATGGCGTCAGTATTGATGTAACCCCCAGCTTGCGCAAACTCAATACGCCCATATTGGGAGAAACCAAGGTTGCCGCCTTCGCCAATTACTTTAGCACCCAGTTGGTTACCATTAACCCTTAAATTGTCATTTGCAGGGTCACCAATTTCACTATGGCTTTCGCTACTGGCCTTAACATAAGTACCAATGCCACCATTCCAAAACAAATCTACTGGCATTTTTAGTAAGGCATTGATCAACTCATTTGGCGTCATTTTTTTGATATCTGTGCCGATCATGCTTTGTACTTGTGGGCTTAGTTTGATGGACTTAGCCGAGCGTTCAAATATGCCACCCCCTTTAGAAATGAGCTTGCACTCATAATCCATCCAACTAGACCGTGGCAGGTTAAATAAACGCTGACGTTCAGCAAAAGATGTGGCCGCGTTAGGTGTGGGGTCGATAAAGATATGTAAGTGGTTAAACGCAGCCTGCAAACAAATGTGCTGTGACAATAGCATGCCGTTGCCAAATACATCACCAGCCATGTCTCCCACCCCCACAGCGGTGAAGTCTTGGCTTTGGCAATCGCGGCCTTGCTCGGCAAATAAACGTTTGACAGATTCCCATGCTCCACGGGCGGTAATGCCCATTTTTTTATGGTCGTAGCCATTGGCACCGCCAGAAGCAAAGGCATCACCTAACCAAAAGCTGTTTTTTTCTGAAATAGAATTGGCTAAGTCAGAAAAGGTTGCGGTGCCTTTGTCGGCAGCGACTACTAAGTATGGGTCGTCGTCGTCGTAACGTACCACCTGTTTAGGCGCAACAACTTGTTTTTCTACTATATTATCGGTGATGTCTAGTAACGCTTGAATAAATGTGGAGTAGCTGCGTATGACTTCTGCCATTAGTATTTCTCGGTCTTTGGTTTGTGGTAATTGTTTACACACAAAGCCGCCTTTAGCCCCTAAAGGAACGATAACAGCGTTTTTCACCATTTGTGCTTTTACCAGCCCAAGCACCTCTGTGCGGTAGTCTTCTTGACGGTCAGACCAACGTAAGCCGCCGCGGGCAACCTTGCCGCCACGAAGATGTACGCCCTCCACCCAGGTTGAGTAGATGAAGATTTCGTACTTAGGTAAGGGTAATGGGACACCTGGAATTTGACTTGGATCTAATTTGCAGGATAGGTATTCATGGCGACTGCCTGTACTATCGGTTTGGTAGTAGTTAGTACGCAACATAGACATGATAGTGGCCAAGAAATACTTAACAATGCGGTCCTCATCAAGGTTGCTAACTTTTTCCAAGGCTAGGCTGACGTCTTCCTGCAATCGATCGATAAGATCTTCAGATTGCTGATTATTAGGATCAAAGCGAGCCTCAAACAAGCGCACTAAGGTATGAGTAATGTTGGCATTACGCACCAAGGTGGTTTGCATGTAGGTCTGGCTAAATGGCACTTGGATTTGCAGTAAGTAGCTACTAATAGCCCGAATGAGAATAGCCTGCTGCCAAGTTAAGTTTGCAGCCAATACTAGGCTATTAAAACGATCGTTAGCCACACGACCGGTATAAATCTGGCTAAAGGCTTCTTGAAAACGCTCTTTGACATTGGCGCCATCAAGGTTTACCTGTTGGTTAATTTCAATCACAAAATCAATGATCCACTGGTCTAAACCAGCTTCAGACTTGATGGTGTAAGGGTGCGCATTAATAACCCTTACGCCCATTCGTTCCAAAATTGGCAACACGTCTGATAAGGCTTTAGCTTGACCGTGCCCAAACACTTTAAAGCTAAGGCTTTGGTCTGCTTGATGCAGCGAGCGGTATAGATAGGTAGACAAAGGTTTATCAACACTGATTTTTTGCAAGCGCATTAGGTCCATGACTGCTACTTGCGCAGAAAAGTTTTCTTGGTAGGCTAATGGAAAGGCTTGGCCATATTGCTTAAATAGTTGGTTGCCTTTGGCTTCGCCTCGTTTGCTATTAAGTGCGTGGTGTAAGTGGTCACCCCAGGCCAGCATAGCGTCGCGCATTTGCTGTTCGATGTCATCGATGTCAAACGGTGTGTTGCGGATGTCTTTGCCGTGAACGGTTAACTGCACACGGGCTAAAGGTAGCGCCGAGAACATGACGTTGAAATCAACGCTTGAACCATTGAATTTACGTATAAGAATGTTCTGCATCTTAATACGTAGTTGAGTATTAAAGCGCTCTCGTGGAACATAAACCAAAGCTGTAGCAAAACGACCAAATGTATCAAGACGCAGGAACAGGCGTAAATGATGGCGCTCTTGGGTGTCTAATACACCGCGAATGATAGGGCAGAGTTCATCCACACTAGCTTGTAACATTTCATCACGGGGGTAGTTATTGAGTATATGTTGTAAGGCTTTGCCTTTATGGCTGTTAGGTAACAGCTCAATACGCTCACGCAAGCCTTGGGCTTTGCGCCTTAGTAATGGAATTTCATCTATACGGGCGGTATAAGCAGCAGAGGAATATAAACCAAAAAAACGTTCTTCGCCGATCACATTGCCCTGCTTGTCAAAACGTTTAAGGCCAAGGTAGTCAAAGTTAACAGGGCGGTGCACAGTGGAGCGGCTAGTGGACTTGGTCATGACCAACATGTTGCCGCGCAGGGCTAAATCTGAATTTTGTTGTGATAGGGTACTTGGCAACAGGCTTTCTGCACTACAATTATCATCACGGAAGCTGCCTAGGCCTGTGCCCTTGTGTGGCGTGAGTTTGCATAAATTAGTTTTAGTATCTTTTTTGAGTCCATAAGAGCGATAGCCAATAAACGTGAAATGGTTATTGGCAACCCAACGTAAAAAGGCGATATTTTCTGCTAAATCTTCTGCAGTAACAGGTAGGTTTTGAGACTCTAAGGTGTCAATAATAGACACTAGTTTGTCACGCATAGGGAGCCAATCGTCGACCACTAAGCGCACATCGCTAATGATGCCTTTGAGGGTAGTAATAATTTTAGCCACTGCTGCAGGATCATTTTGTTGATCAATTTCAAAACGCATTACTGCTTCTAAATTAGCGCTGTCGGCCTTGCCCGTGAAGGGCGAAATGCTGGTGATTTTGCCTTTTATATCTCGCTCTACCGCCACCACTGGGTGAGTGGTGATGTGTATAGTGTGGCCGAGGTGAACTAAAGCGTTGGTGATGGAAGAAACTAAGAAAGCTCTGTCATCACATACAATATCTACAATAGTGTGGCTGGTGTACCACTGGTGTTCTTCATAATTAGGATTATATACACGGATATTAACTTGGCTATCATGGCGTAGTTTTACGCAATCCCATAAGCTAGACAGCGCACCGTATAAGTTATCGGTGTCAAATTGTAATAGCTCCGCAGGGATGCTCTCAGCATAGTACAGGCGCGCTAGTTGCTGCATGGTTTCACAACTACTCTTCTTTTGACGTTTGCCAATCAGGCTGCAAACTAAATCAATAGCGATATTTTTTTTATCCGTTAAGGTGCGCATGTTGTCTTTCCTTTCCTTTAGTCAGTCTGCTAATGTTGTCACTGATACGTCTATTATTCAAGAAACTAGCGGCGTGCACTAGGGGGTAAGTTGAGCTAGTGCGACCCTATTTGTTGGTAAAATGACATTCAAGCCATTTCTGTCAAAATATTGTTGTGGGGTGGGTTTTCATTTGGTTAAAAATACGACTGTTTTAGCAGAACTAATGACGGTTTTACGCATTCGCTCAATGATTAAGTGTATCCTTACGCCCTATGACTAAGTTACAAAATTCCCACACAGTTGGCCTGCTTTTATTGCCCCATGCAAGCTTGAGTAGTTATGGCCAAATTGCTGAACTGTTGCTGCATACAAATAGTGTATTAGAGCACGATAAATACCGACTAAAACTTATGTCTTTAGACGGTGAATGTGTTTTAGGGAAAGTGACCAATTATTTGGATAGCGAACAGGTCGATACGCTGTTTGTCATTGGAGACTTGATTACTCCTAATAAAGCAGATGCCGTGTTACAACGCTGGTTGGTTCAGCAAACTAAGATGGGGGTGAAAATACTGGCCATAGGTACAGGCATTATCCCCCTAGCTTATGCAGGTTTACTCAACGGTAAGCGCAGTTGTTGTCATTGGTCTGTGATAGAAAAGCTGCGGCAAACTTTTCCTGATGTGCTTTGGAGTCATCAACTGTTCGAACAAGAATCGCAGCTGATGACATGTGCTGGTGGGGCTTCAACTACCGACCTTATGCTGGCTTGGCTAGCACAGCAGCAAGATTTAGACATGGCAGCACATTTGTCTGAATGGTTCTTAGTAGAACGAATGCGGCCAAAAGATACCCAGCAACGCATTCCTCTTAAGGCCCGTATTGGCGCCAGTCAGCCCAAGCTTATTGAGGCGGTTACCTTAATGGAAACCAACATAGAAGAGCCCTTATCTGCCGATGACTTGGCTTATCATGTTGGGCTGTCTCGGAGGCACTTAGAGCGCTTGTTTAAAAAACATTTAGACAATATGCCTTCACGGTTTTATTTACAACTGAGGTTAGATAAGGCCCGCCAAATGTTACGGGACACTGATCGCTCCATTGTAGAAGTGGGCATGGCTTGTGGATTTTCCTCTGCCAGTCATTTTAGCACCACTTATCGCACTCACTTCAACGTTACACCACGTCAAGAACGTGGGCGTGCCACCCATGTGGAATTAGCGCCTAGTTGGAATCACTCCGTCGTTATTCAGCGACGCTTAGATTAATCATTTAATACTTTATTGAGAGAGATATGGATATTTTTGCAGCTGCCACTTTGCTGTTTTTGGTTATGGATCCGCTAGGCAACATCCCTTTATTTTTGTCGGTATTAAAGCAAGTGCCCGAAGAACGTCGTCGTTTGGTTTTGCGCCGTGAATTACTTATAGCTTACGTTGTGTTGTTAATGTTTTTGCTGTTAGGCCCGTATATTTTGACATTCTTGCAGGTATCTCAAGAAGCCATTCGTATCGGTGGGGGTATTGTATTATTTTTGATAGCCATAAAAATGGTGTTCCCAAAAGAAGGCGGTTTGTTGGGTAAAACACCTGATGGCGAGCCCTTTATAGTACCCTTGGCGATACCTCTTATGGCGGGACCATCAAGCTTAGCCATGATTATGTTGATGCGTAAGTCGGCCGAAGGCCAGTGGCTTGATTTATGGTTGGCGGTGACGGCTGCTTGGGCTGTTTCTGCAGGTATTTTGTTAGCCTCACGCAGACTTTACGTGGTGTTGGGCGAAAAAGGCCTGTTTGCTATAGAGCGTTTGATGGGTATGGTCTTGATCATTATGGCAGTACAGATGTTGCTAGAAGGCACCGCGCAATATTTAAACTTGCGCTAGCCTTCTAGTTGTTTGGTATTTTTAGGTGCGTGCCTTTTCAAACGCTGCCCAAGCCTGCTCAAACTCAGCTAATCCGAAACCTTGTTTGCCTGCTGGACCTAGTATTAGTTGCTCGGTACTGAGAAGTTTATCAATGGCAGCCTCGAGCATTGGGATAACCTCGGGTGGAATGACCAAAGCTCCGTGCCTGTCGGCATGAACGAGGTCTCCATCGGTTACTTGCATACCAAAAATAGTCACAGGCTGGCCTATGCTGCGCACATGCACAAACCCATGACTTGGGCCAATTGAGCCTGCCACCACTGGAAATTCAGTGGGTAAATCACCCAGATCTCGCATAACGCCGTTGGTTAATGCACCCCCAAGACCAAAAGCCTTATGAATGGTAGTGTTAATTTCTCCCCAATAAGCACCAATAGAGTGGGGATAATCTAAATCCTCCACTACGGCAATAGCAGGTCGTGGCCCTTCAGACATGTGCCGATAGTAATCTGCACGTCGTTGTTTAATAATCCCAGCACTTTCTTTGGCTGGTTCTAAGGCTGCAATTTGAGCAGTACGAGCATAGCCGACCATCGCACCTTCTGCAGCAGACGAGGCAAGCATCGTGCCTTTGGTAAACTGATTAAATCCACGCTTACCTTGGGCAACCTCAATTGCATTACATACAGTAGGGGTGTCCACTGCTTGGAGTTTTTCCAACAAATTAACATTCATTATTGAGCCATCCATTGTTTTAAAGCAGCGTTTGTGGCTGCGGGTTGTTCGAGTGTAGGAATGTGCCCTGCGTTATGAATTTTCACGAAGATTACCTGAGATAACAGAGCAACCATACATTCATGTCGATCTAACGGACAAAGCTCATCCTCTTCGCCCATTAGTACTAAACAAGGCTTGTTAAAACTTGCTAATGTCGCCTGTTGGTCGTGGCGATTCTGCAAGGCCAGTGACTGACGCACAAACGCATCCTTGCCTAAGGTTAATGCCATATCGACGCAGAGCTCATCTAATTGAGCATGGGGTTGGTGGCTAGAAAAATAACGCGGCACCATAACCTCACGTACAAGCTGTTCAAGTTGACCTGCTTGAACAGCTTGTATTTGTGGTTTGCGTGCGGCCTTCACATCGCCTATTTCAGCCCTTGGGTTGGTATTCATCAAAGCCAAGCGGGTGACTCTTTCTGGCGCCTGACGCACTACTTCCATAGCCACGATGCCGCCCATAGACAGGCCAGCTAGGGCAAATTTTTCTGGCGCTTGAGCCAATACCTGGGTGGCAATTTCAGATATATTGTCGGCACCACCAATATAGCCAACCTGACATTCTGCAACGTCCTTTAAAGCCTCAAGCTGTGAGGTGTACATGCGGCCATCACACATCATGCCTGGCAGTAATACTAGGGCGGGAAGACTCATGATACCCTCTACTTTTTCTGCCAAGTCAAACCTGCTGCATCGCCTGTACCGCTTATACGGTACAAACTAGCTTCGCCAGACACACACACTTCCAGCCCATGAGCTAGGTTAGGTGGTATCCAACAGGTGTCACCAGGGTTCAATACCAGCTCATGACCCTGCCAACTGAGGTGCCAATGACCCCGAAAAACCATAAGCACTTCATGTTGTGGATTCCTGTAAGCATCTGCAGCAATGGACCCTCGGGTGAGCAGTTCTACCTCAAAACCAGGTTTGTCTTTTATCAGTGATGCTGCTCCAATAACTGGACAGGGCTTGTTTCTTGCCAACGCCATCATATCCCAGTAACGGGCCACATAATCAGGGACAACCTCGCTAACAGGAGTTTCATAAATTTCAGCTAACTGTGCCTCTGATAGCTTGGCCATTGGCTGTTCTCCAGCAGGCAGCACCTGTCCCTTTTTAGTATCGTACAATATGCCAGACTCACTTAAAACTAAGCCGTGAGATTGCGCAGTTTCCAGTACATGAGGAGCCCAAATAACGCCCCCACCGGAATCATCCCCACCTAGTATTGCCATGATCATGCCGTAGTCGGTACCCACATTTTCAAAACCACGAAACACGCGAGTGGGAATGTTAAAGATATCCCCCTCTTGCAAAATCACTTCACCAGCATCTCCATTTAAGCCCCAAAAAAAACGCCATTTACCACTCAATACAAAAAACACTTCTGCAGTGTTATGAAAATGCAGAGAATTGACGCACTTGGGAGGCTGGCCTGCAGCACCAATATTGAAGCCAGGTGTGGCTTTAATATGCACATGTTGATCAGGACTTTCGGCTACACCAGCACCGATGATAGTGAAATTTTCTTTTTGATCCGACCCAGGCGAGTGAGCATCGATAAATGCAGTGCGACATGGCTTCAATTCACCATAACGAACAATTTCTGGTTGTGTCATACAGCAATCCTTTTTTGGCAATAACATTTCTATCACTCGCTATGGAGTGGCTACTCACAGACCCTTATTAACCTGTTTGCATTAGAATTTGTTTCCAAATTGAGGTCTCATCAAACACAACAAATTCACGCCGTATGCCATATGGACCAAACTCAGCGTGAGCCGCAGCCATTATATAAACATTGGCGCCAGTGGGTTTGCCGAAACTACCCCAACCGTCATGCTTACCCTGCAAGCTGAAACGAATGGCTGCTCGAGGAGGCATCATGGGGTCCTGACGGCCTATTTGGTGATCGATGGTAAGCTCTGCGTTAGGAAAACTAGCCCTTAAGCCCATCCAAAACCGCTCCGCCGGGCCCCATGAGTGGGAGCTCATGCCACCAGGGTACTCCAGTTGACAGGCTCGATCGTACTCAGCCTTGATGCAGCTCATTTCAGCACCCATTATGCGGCGCAGGATATCTGCGTACTGCTGGCCGTACTCTTCTTCGTTGCCTTTACCTTTGTAGGGTCCAGGCACATCTATGGCTGGCGTAAACGGCTGTACACAATCTTCTGGGCCACCTTCTCGAATGATTAAATCTTCTGCATACTCTTTTGGATCAATGCCTAGTTGGCGCACAACTGCACCTTGGTCACGAATAAGCCATTCGTCATCAATTTGATTGTTTTTTGCATGACAATCGGCAATAACGCGATATTTCAAAGCCTTACCAGAGGCTTTTCCATATACTCCGTCACCCAAATGGGTAGCTGTGGTTAGAATACGGTGGGAGGAAAGCATTCCATCCTCAGGGGTACCGGACCAAATTACATCTTCGCCCAGTAATTGGCGATCAGGGAATTCGGCGAGGGTTGCCATGGTGGCTGCAATTACATGCTGATTTCCCATAACCATAGATCCAGGCGAACGAACTGGAATATGCTTGGCATAATAGTGATGCAGGGTGGCTAGGCCACGCTGTTCCCAAATTTCTTTGGTGATGCCTAAAATATAGTCGGGAAAATCGTTAAATTTAGTATCAAAACCTTTCATGAATTCCATCCTTCAGGGATGCGGGCAGAGCCACGCACAATAACTGGAGAGCCAATGGCGATTTGCTGACCTTGAAGGCCATCACCGAGTATTTGTTCCATCAAAATGCGCACTGTTTCTCGCACCATTTGGTTAGCACGCTGCCGCACAGTGGTTAGATTATAAGCAGGCCATGCCGCAGCTGGTACATCGTCATAACTGATCACTGATACATCTTCAGGTACTCGTAAACCTAACTCAAAGCGAAGGGTATCCATAACTGCAAAGGCCATATGGTCATTAGCTACAAAAACTGCATCTGGCCTATCGTCAGAAAACATCCGTCGAGTGGCTTCGCTGGCCTTTTCCATAGAGAAATCACCGGCCTCACGGGCATATAAAGTGGCCCCCTCTTGCTGCAACGCTGCGGTAAAACCAAACTCGCGATCTCGTTGTGTTGAGGCACCTTCCCAGCCAGCAATGTAACCAATTTTCTTATGCCCGCCAGCCAATAAAAATCGTGCAGCTTTGGCCCCGCCTGAAAAATTGTCTGAGGTCACGCAAGATAGGCCTTCTCCATCCTGAGAACGGTTAAACAACACAACTGGAACGCCTGCTGAGCGACATCGATCAGCCAACTGTGAAGATAGCGCCACGGACGCGACAATAATGCCCTCAACCTGATAATCAAGTATTTCTTCCACTACCGCATCGATATTTTCCGCCGTCTTCGATGGCATGAAAATCAACACATGGTAGCCCTTTTCTTGCAATTGGGTCGATAGTTTTTCAATGGCATCTGGGTAAAATTGATTTTCCAAGTAGGCCACTACTAAACCGATAATGCGACTCTTGCCAGAAACCATTGCCCGCGCCAGCACGTTGGGACGATAACCCAGTGCAGTGGCTGCTTTATGCACTTTATCTGTGGTTTTCTTAGAGGCAGAAGCACCTGTAGTATAGACTCGACTAACGGCTGATTGGCTAACGCCTGCTAGCTCCGCAACCTGCTGAGATGTAACTTTTTCTTTACTCATTAGTCTGCGCTCAACCTCCCATCAACTTCTAAGACACTTGCCATTACCAGCAGTGCAGCATCGGACGTAAGATAGACCACTGCGCAGGTTGCCCCTGTACCTGAAAGAGGGCCTGTAACTATAGCTCTTTTGCACCTTAAACTAAAATTTGGTAATACTGTCAAAACCATGCCTACATCTTCGTGGTGGAATGTGGGGAACTTTTTGTGTTGCGGGCTTTATTGAATTCACCCAAGCGTGCAAATACATCGATACCCACTTGATGGTATAAGTCCAACAAATCGACCAATACCCAATTCTCACGAATTAAACCGCCATCCATACGCCAAAAATCGAGGCTCCGCAGGCTGACCTCTTGCCCACTTGGAGCGATGCCTAGCCAGCCACCCTGTGTGATGGTTTGCTTCATGTTGGGCCAGCCAGTTACTGCAACATATTCACCTTCACCAAAAAAGTGAAAGTCTAATTGTTTGTCATGACTTCCACGATCAGGCATGGCGTTTAAAAATGGAATTTGGTGCCAATTACGAAAACCTGTTATGCCTCGTGATGAGCCAATGCCCGCTGGGCCATACCAATTCATACGAGGGTGCCAAAACCGTTGGAGTTGCATTACTTCTGGGCCACCTTGTTTTGGGTGCAGGATCAAGTGGGTTAACATATCAAGTACATGTTGAACGCTGGCTTCTCCTTGCCCCGGGTGTTTATCACCAATACGCAAACCGTCTTGACTTGCTGGGCCTGGAATGAACCCTTCCCAACCTAAGGAGGGGGATAAGGGCCATGCTTGGGCCTGCAACATCACTTCTGGAATGTCCCAAATAGCCTGTATTTCTACAATTTTTCCCTGTTCAAAACGGAAAAACTCATGAAAACGCATATGGGTCATATGCCCTGTAGGAGGTATATCTAACCAAGGTGATACAAATGTGCCTAAATAGTGTCCCGCACACCCCACCCATTCATTACCCGCGGGAGTGATGCCAGACAGTACAATTAAATCCCGCCGCTCAAGGTCTGGCATTGCCAACAATAGGGGTGCATAACAGGTTTCGTAGAGGTGTGTAGGGCCAACAATGTCATTAAACGGAAAGCACAGGTGGGCCACTGCATGATCGCCCATCAAACCCTGTAGCAGTGATTTTACGTGATGGCCTTCAAAATCATGCATCGCACTTAGCAGCGGCGCTAAAAGTACTTTATTGTCCGCTGCATTAGACATTATTGGGCACCAGTTCCATAAGGGACATCTTTATTACCGTATCGACGCACACGCAAGTTACACTGTTCGGCATGGCCAACAAAACCTTCTAACATACATAAACGAGAGCCATATTCACCAACTAACGTAGCCGCCTCATCTGTGGTTATCTTTTGATAACTATGGGTTTTAAGATATTTTCCTACCCATAAGCCACCGGTATAGCGTCCAGCTTTCTTAGTAGGCAAGGTGTGATTAGTACCAATGACCTTGTCACCGTTAGAGACGTTCGTACGTGGCCCCAAAAACAAGGCGCCATAACACGTCATTTTTTCTAAGAACCAATCATCTCGATCAGTCATGACCTGGACGTGTTCATAGGCCTTTTCTTCAGACACTTGGAGCATTTCTTGGTGACTGTCACAGACAATAATTTCGCCATAATCCTGCCAACTGACTGATGCTGTGTTTGCAGTAGGCAAAATTTCTAGCAGACGATCTATTTCTAGTATTGTGGCTTCTGCTAGAGAACGGCTGGTTGTCACCAATGCCGCTGGAGAGTCATAACCGTGTTCCGCCTGACCGAGCAAATCTGTTGCACACATTTCTGCATCTACAGTATCGTCTGCGATCACCATGGTTTCCGTAGGGCCAGCAAATAAATCAATACCCACGCGACCAAATAGCTGCCGCTTGGCTTCCGCGACAAACGCGTTACCTGGGCCCACTAAGAGGTGCACTGGCTCCATAGTCTCTGTGCCTATAGCCATGGCGCCTACAGCCTGAATGCCACCTAAAACGTAAATTTCGTGGGCGCCGCCTAAGTGCATTGCCGTGATTACAGCAGGGTTTGGTTCGCCGTTAAAAGGTGGTGTGCAGGCGATAATCCGAGGCACGCCAGCAACACTGGCTGTAGCCACTGACATATGGGCGGATGCCACCATGGGGAATTTCCCTCCTGGCACATAGCAGCCCACCGATTGCACTGGGATGTGTTTGTGGCCAAGAATTACCCCGGGCATTGTTTCCACTTCAATATCCAACATCGAATCACGTTGGGCTTGGGCAAAGTTTCGTACCTGCTTTTGGGCAAATTTGATATCTTCCATGTCTCGTGGCGATACCTTAGCCATAATGCGTTGAATGTCTGCCTTTGACAAACGAAAAGATGCAGGAGCGTAATTATCATGCTTCTGTGCCAAGTCACGCACAGCTTGGTCACCCCGAGCTTCTATGTCGGCTAAAGTTGCTTCTACAACTGCTCTCGTGTGGGCATCATCTTGGGCCCTATCAGCGTCTGGCTTGCTGCACTTTAAATAGGTAATTGCCATGTTACTTCCTCATTTCATTCACTCGTGGGGCTGCTCTTCGCCCCGATCAAAAGCTTCCCAGCCTTTACCATTAAAAACGTCTACTCCTAGCTGGGATAGTACGTGGGGAAAATCCACCATCACCCAGTTATCACAAATTTTCCCATCCATCACCTTCCAAAAATCCATATAGCGAATTTCTACCTTATGTCCAGTGGGCTCCACACCCATAAACACGCCACTATGAATGGCTTCTTGACGGCCGAATGCGGCAGCCCATTCACCCATATACAGGCGCGCTTCATCAATGCAAACCTTATTGGAAAATGCGGCTTGAAAGGGTTCTTGCCAATGGCTTTGAAATTCTTTTAAACCCTGTTTGGTGCCGCAGCCTTGGTTGCCCATCCAGCGAAATGATTCACTAAAAAAATCACCAATGTCAGCAATTCTATGATCATTCAGGCCATCTACCATGGACTCGATCACGGCACGGGTTGCCGCAGTTTTTGACATGTCAGTGTCGGAGCTGAGCGCGGCTTGTTGTGGTCGACTGCCTTTCATTTTTGTCTCATTTTATAATCGTAGACCACTTTGGGCATCAAATAGGTGACATAAGCTAGCAGTGATATGGGCGCTAAAATCAGCTCCAATATTGGTGCGATAATCTTTGCCTGCCTTTATTGAGACTAAGCCTTCGCCCACTCGGGCTGTCACCATAGTGGAGTCGCCCAGTAGCTCTAAGGAGAAAACTTGCAGGTTTAATTCTGCGGTGGCAGCAGATACGTTGGCATCCTCGGCACGAAAACCTAACGTCACTGGACCATTTAAGCCCACGTCAAAGCCTGGGACTGTCATGTCTTTCGCCTTAAAGGTGCCATCTTCAAGGCTGCCATTTACTAGATTCATGGCTGGCGAACCAATAAAGCTCGCTACAAAAGAGTTGGCAGGGTTGTCGTAAATGTCAGTAGGCGTGCCTACCTGCTGAACCACTCCCTTGTTCATTACCACTACACGGTCTGCTAAGGTCATAGCCTCTACCTGATCATGGGTCACATAAATAGTGGTGACCTGCAGTTCATGGGACAGATTTTTGATTTGAGCTCGTGTCGATACCCGTAATTTGGCGTCCAAATTTGACAACGGTTCATCCATTAAAAATACTTTTGGTTTGCGCACTATGGCTCGCGCTAGGGCCACACGCTGGCGTTGACCACCGGATAGCTCCGCTGGCTTTCTGTGCAAAAACTCTTCTAGCTCTACCATTGCAGCAGCCTTCATCACTCGTTGGTGATGATCAGCTTTAGGGACTTTACGCACCTTCAATGGGAATCGAATGTTTTCATAGACGTTCATATTGGGATACAAGGCGTAGCTTTGAAATACCATTGCCACATCCCGATCTTTCGGATCAAGGCCGTTGACTACTCGTCCATCTATAACAATCTCGCCCTCAGTCACTGCCTCTAACCCTGCAATCATGCGCATGGTGGTAGTTTTGCCACAGCCAGAGGGGCCGAGTAGTACCAGAAATTCTTTATCTGTGATGGTTAAATCAAAGTTATCGACACCAACGAAGCTGCCCCAGCGTTTGCCAATATTGCGGAGCTTTATTTCTGCCATGATATCCGACCCTATAATTACATACGTATGCAAAAATTATCAGAATTTATTCATTCCGGCAATAGATATCGTGCTAAATTAGTTGATTTAATCGTTTATTTTGAGGTTGTTATTATTTTTGACAATCATAGTTTAAAAATATATTTGGCATTATTATATATTTTATGTAATTAAAACAATTAGTTGTGTTTGTATTCGCATATTACTTACTGACTGAGCACTTAAATAGTTGCCAAGCTCTGTCAAAAAATAGTAGAATTTTGCTTACGCATGCAAACCTTTTCTAATATTATTGAAGTGATGTGGAAGAATACGTATGTAAAACAAGGCCGCACTGGTCTTACATTAATAAATTTAAAGAGGATGCGTTCATCATGGGCACAATAAAAACGATAGCTCTCACCGCAACTGCTGCTGCAATTCTAACTAGCTCCGCCGCTTTTGCCGCATGCGGCATCGCAGGCAATGCTAACGTGAGCATAATGGGTAACGACTTCCCTGCACTTCACGCTGTATTTTCCGCAGCTGAGCAATGTGCAGGCGATGGCGTTACAGTGACTAAAAATCATAACAAAGACTACAAAGACCTCATGGTGCCAGCTCTGACTGCAAACCCAGCTGAATACACCGCTTTAACTGTGTCAAATGGCACGCTGGTTACACTGATGAACGATGATCTGGTTAGACCATTGGATGATCTCGTTGCTAAGCACGGTTCGGGCTTGAATAAATCACAGTTGGTGACGGTTAACGGTAAAGTGATGGCAGTGGCCTTTATGGCCAACGCTCAACACCTTTTCTACCGCTCAGATATCTTAGAGCAAGTTGGCATGAGTGCAGATGAGTTGCAAACCTATGAGCAGGTGTTGACTGCCGCTAAGAGGATTCGCGACGCTGGGCTTATGGAATACCCGGTTGCACTGAATACTAAGGCGGGCTGGAACTTGGGTGAAGAGTTTGTCAACATGTATCTTGGCACTGGTGCAGATATGTTTGTACCAGGGACAGCTAAAGTGAGCATTAATAACGCTCACGGCGTTGCTACCTTGAACATGCTAAAGAGCCTTGTTAGTTACTCTCATCCCGATTACCTAACGTTTGATTCCAATGCAACCCAAGCTCTTTGGGAAGGCGATAAGCTAGCATTGGCGACCATGTGGGGTTCTCGAACAGCAGGTGTATTAGATGCTGAAGGATCTACTGAACAGGTAGTCATGAACACTGACTTTGCTGCAGCCCCAAGCTTTAATGGTGGCACCATCCCAGCATCGTCCCTATGGTGGGATGGCTTTATTATATCCAAGAACGTTTCCGATGCCGATGCCGAAGCTAGCTTTATTGCCATGATGAATGGTATTTCTACTGAAATGGTACAAGCGAATAATGATGCAGCTACTTGGTTGATAGAAGGTTACAAGCCTAGCAAGGCAGCTTCTGGGGTAACAGCCACGGCTATGAATGGCGCCGCACCTTATCCAATGTATCCATTTATGGGAGCTTTACACGGTGCTGCAGGTTCTGAGCTATCTGACTTCCTACAAGGCAGTGAAAGCGCAGGGCAAGCACTAGCTGACATGGAAGCAGCGTATAACGTTGCTGCCAAAGAAAAAGGGTTTTTATAAACCCTGCTGACACTTGTTAGCAAAGGGGGCAAGGCCAATAAGCCTTGGCCCCTTTCTTTTGAGTAACCCTTTTGAATAAGCCTTTTGTATAAACGGGAATTACTTGCATGCCTCATCGTACATTTTTTTGGTTTATTATTCCGTCTTTAGCGGCCATGATATTGTTTATCGCCTTGCCGGTAATTTCTGTAATAACCCAGTCTTTGCACGTAGAGCATGAGAAAGTTCTCATCAGTTCCGAAAACTGTGGGCCATTCGGTTGCAAACAAGTAACTATTGTTGATGTAGCGGCCACCACTCAGCTAAGAGCTGATCAGCCGCTGGGACAATTCAGTGGTTTTGATAACTATACTAATCGCAACCACCTTGCTTTTGATGAGGTAGGTCTGGCCTGGGAAGGCAGCGAAAATATTGGTATTTTTATTAAAAAATTACTCAATCTACCTTTTTATAAAGCACTTGCGTTTACCTTAACCTACACCTTTGTGGTTACGCCTTTCGTTATTGTATTGGGTCTTGCTATCGCCCTAGGCGTAAATGCACTGCCTAAATTCGCTAAGGGCCCCACCATTTTTGTATCTCTTTTACCCATGATTGTGACCCCGCTCATTGGCTCGTTGATTTTGTTTTGGATGATCGATGGAGAAGGCATTATTGGCGCTTCTATACAATATCTTTTTAATGACCCTGGCTTATCCTTAAAAGCCTCCCCCGCCTTAACGTGGATGATGCTTATCGTTTACGGTATTTGGCATTCAGCACCGTTTTCTTTTATTGTTTTCTATGCAGGGTTGCAAACGGTTCCAGCAGATACCCTTGAAGCTGCTACCATAGACGGGGCGAATCGCTGGCAACGGATTCGTTACGTAGTTGTACCCTATATGAAACCGTTGGTTGTGTTCATTATGCTCATGCAGCTTATGGACAACTTCAGAGTACTTGAGCCTATTGTTAGCTTTGCGTCCGAGGCCAGTGCTACATCATTAAGCTGGATCATTTACAAAGATCTAACGTCAGATACGCAGTTATTTGGCTCAGCTGCAGCGACTTCCATGCTCACTATTATCGGTGTTGCTATTTTATTGTTACCCGTGCTCTTTCGAACTTGGCGCGACTTTAGCCGCACAGCACATTAAAGCACAAGTAAGGAGCACATCATGACAAACCCAGCTCAACGTCGCTCTACTAGCCTAGCTATTATTTCCACAGGTTTCGTTGTGCTATGGCTTATGGTTGCCGCTGGACCTTTTTTATGGACCCTTTGGGGATCCTTTAAAGTACAGGGAGATTTCTTTTCCAAAGCAGACTGGACCAATGCGCTCTATGGAGTACGCACTATGGTGGAAACGGGCGATTTTTTCACCACTAATGGTTACTACGGTGCTTGGGTAGAACACGGGTTTGGTGAATCTGTCATCAACACCACCATCGTTGTTGTGTCCACTGTGATTATTTCTCTTACCTTAGGCACGCTGGGTGGATACGCCTTAGCCCGATCGGGGTTTAAATACTCCTTCTGGATCCTTATGTTAGCCTTAGTGTTTCGAGCAATGCCACATATTACTTTGGTATCGGGCTACCTGCTGCCATTTTTCGAGTGGAATATTTGGGGTTACTTGCCTACTTCAATTATAGTTTTGGTAGCCATTAACCAACCCTTTACTTTGTGGATGCTGCACTCATTCTTTTTGAATATTCCCAAAGATATGGATGAAAGTGCAATGGTAGATGGCTGTACCCGCTTTCAGGCATTCTGGCACGTTATTATCCCAGTCATGTGGCCTGGGGTGATCACTACTGGCTTGTTTAGCTTTTTACTGGCTTACAACGACTTTGCCGTAACCGCATCTTTATTAAGTCAAGATAACCAAACTATGATACCGAAAATCGCCAGTTTCCTCGGCACTACGCAGGTAGAAGGTAACGTTATGTTTGCAGTAGCCGCCGTAGTGTCAGCGATGATTCCATTATTTATTTTGGTAATGTTCTTCCAGCGTCAAATAGTCTCTGGTTTAACTGCCGGTGCAGTGAAAGGGTAATCTATTCAGTATGAAAAATGATATTCAGGCAGCAAAGGCTGTAGTATTCGATTTTTACAAGCGTTTAGATAGTGCTACCCCAGAAGTATTGGGTGACGTGGTGGAGGACCACACAACTGACAATTACCTCTGGCGCGGTTACCATCCATTCCATGAGCAAACCTCTGCAACTCAAGTAGCTCATTTATTCTGGCAGCCACTGCGGAACTCGCTAAAACATCTGCAGCGCCGCCAAGACATTTTTATGGCTGGGCGCAACGAAATGGATGATTTTTCATCTATTTGGGTGGTGTCCATGGGGCACCTCATGGGCTTGTTCGATGAGCCGTGGTTGGGCATCAGACCTACGGGAAAAATTGCCATGCTCAGGTACTGTGAATTCAACAAGGTTGAAAACGGCAAAATATCTGAAACAGCCATGTTTTTTGATATTCCACACTTGATGGTGCAAGCAGGTTTGCAGCCATTCCCACCGCAGACCGCTGCGCAGCTTGTACAGCCTGGCCCCATGTCTCACAACGGATTAATGTTTAATGAGCAGGAACCTACTCAGGGTGAAACAACCTTAGCTGCCATCAATCACATGATCATTGCTCTGGGTGACTGGGATCACGAACTCTCCCTGGAAGATGAACTGCGCTTGAGCTGGCACGAAGACATGACTTGGTGGGGCCCTACGGGTATAGGCGCCACTTACACCATTCCACGCTATGCCCAGCAGCATTCTGGACCCTTTAGAGCTGCATTTAAAGACCGCGCGTTTAATGGTCATGTTTGTCGTATGGCTGAAGGTGAGTTCGGAGGTTTTTTTGGTTGGCCAAATTTAACCTTAGAACCTTTAGGAGGTTTTATGGGCATGCCGGCAACAGGTAAGTCAGGTGATATGCGCGTCATTGATATTTATCGTCGGGACGGTGATAAACTGGCCGAAAACTGGGTTTTTATCGATCTGTTACATTTTTGGAAACAACAAGGGGTCGATATTTTAGCCAGGACAACGGGCAGTGATGCGATTGATTTTTACTAGCTGTATTATTGAGGACAATGGCGTATTGGGGTTAATATTTGTGGTAAAGGCCTGCTTGAAAGGCTGCATGTGTTACAAAGTAGGGTGTCTGGAGCTTAAAGCTACTTCTGTGTCGCACCAAGATAGATGGCATAGGAAGTATTAGGTGATAGTTCAAGGTTAATAAATTAACCTAGTGGTCTGACCACAACAAAGGCATTGATCATGAGTTTAAGCGTATTCGACTTGCTAAAAATTGGCATTGGCCCATCTAGTTCACACACCGTCGGCCCCATGCGGGCTGCTTTAGCCTTTGTTGAGCAGCTTAAGAGCGAAGGTAAATTAACTCAAGTGACGCGAGTGAAAGGTGAATTGTTTGGTTCCCTTGGCGCGACGGGTAAAGGCCATGCCAGTGATATTGCTGTGATTCTCGGTTTGTTGGGTGAAGCGCCTGATACCATCGATCCACCGCAGGTACAGCCAATGTTGGACGAAATTTCGGCCAATGAGCGGCTGCCCCTTAAGCGTGAGCATGATATTGAGTTTATCCAGCACCGTGACATCATCCTTAACTTAGAAGAATCACTGCCTTACCACCCTAATGGCATGACCATGAGCGCTTTCGACGATGTGGGGGATGTGTTGTTAGAGATGTCCTATTACTCCGTAGGTGGTGGATTTATTGTAGATGAAACGGCTGCCAAAGCCGACGAACTACCTATAGACGATGACCAGCCCAAAGTTCCTTACCCATTTACCTCTGGTGTTGAATTACTTGCCCACTGTAAGGCTACGGGTATGAGTATTAGTCAGGTGATGATGGAGAATGAAAAAACTTGGCGCACAGAAGAAGAAGTAAGAAGTAAAATTTTGCACCTATGGCAGGTGATGCAACAATGTGTTCGCAATGGTTGCAACACGGGAGGTGTTTTGCCAGGTGGCCTTAATGTTAAGCGCCGCGCCGCAGACTTGTATAGCAAACTCAGCAGCTTGGGTTCTGTGAAGGTGATTACCCCGCAGTTATCCGCCATGGATTGGGTAAACCTTTATGCTATGGCCGTTAATGAAGAAAACGCTGCTGGTGGTCGTATTGTTACTGCGCCCACTAACGGTGCTGCAGGTATTATTCCTGCGGTATTACATTACTACGATAACTTCTATCCATCGGCTGACGATAAAGGTATTGTAAGCTTCGTATTGGCTGCCGCCGCAGTTGGTATCTTATGTAAGCTCAACGCTTCTATTTCAGGAGCAGAAGTGGGTTGTCAGGGTGAGGTGGGTAGTGCGTGCGCAATGGCTGCTGCAGGTTTAGCCGAAGTGATTGGTGGTACCCCTGAGCAAGTGGAAAACGCTGCTGAAATTGGTATGGAGCACAATTTAGGCCTTACCTGTGATCCTATTGCAGGTTTGGTTCAGGTGCCATGTATTGAGCGTAACGCTATGGGTTCGATCAAAGCTATTAACGCGGCCCATATGGCTATGCGAGGTGATGGTGAGCATTTGGTATCATTAGATGACGTGATTAAAACCATGCGTGAAACTGGTGCAGATATGCAGGATAAATACAAAGAAACCTCCCGTGGCGGTCTTGCGGTCAACGTGACCAACTGTTAATTAGACGGAGAAATTCATGTCTACATTGCGCCCAGAAGCGGGTATATTGCCATCCGTTCCTAGCCCTGCTGCCCAGCAAGGTAATTTTGGTGAACGCCTTAGGGCCTTGCGACAAGATCGTCAAATGACCTTGCAACAAGCCAGTAAAGTGACTGGTGTAGCACAATCAACTTTGTCAAAAATGGAAAATAACCAGCTTTCGCCTACATTCAATCTCATGCAAAAGTTGGCTCTTGGTTTAGGTATCGACATGCCTCAATTGTTTGCCCCAGTCAAAGAAGTGCGCATTTCTGGCCGGCGCAGTGTCACCAAAAAACAGCAAGGCCGCGAACACCTAACTGCTACATACGAGCATGAGTTGTTGGCAACAGAGCTAGATTCAAAACGTATGGTGCCTTTTAAAAGCCGTGTCCGTGCTCGCACTTTGGATGAGTTTGGCGGCTGGGTAAGACACGAAGGTGAAGAGCTACTGCTTGTGCTAGATGGAGACGTGCTGGTGTATACTGAAGAGTATGAGCCTTTAGCCCTTAGCGAAGGGGATAGTACCTATTTTGACAGCACCATGGGCCATGCAGTGGTATCCACTAGCAAAGACGATGCGCTAGTGCTTTGGGTGTGTGTGGCACTCTGACCCCTAAAACGTCCTTTCACAAGGCTAAATAATGAAACAAGTGGTATTGGCAAGCGGCAACGCCGGTAAGTTAAAAGAATTCGGCCAGCGTTTAGCGCCATTGGGTATTGAGTTAGTCCCACAAAACCAGTTTGTTACGGAAGAAGTGGAAGAAACAGGTCTTAGTTTTGTCGAAAACGCCATTATTAAAGCGCGTCATGCTGCCGCCGCATCAGGAATGCCTTCTTTAGCCGATGATTCAGGCTTGGAAGTAGACGCGTTAGGCGGTGCCCCCGGCATTTATTCGGCTCGTTACGCAGGCTCCACATTAAACGGCCAAGCCAAAGACGCCGCTAATAGTGCTCAACTTATTGCTGACCTTGAACACATTCCAATGAGCCAGCGCACTGCTCGATTTCAATGTGTGTTGGTGTACATGCGCCATGCCACTGATCCTACACCGCTCATTTGCCAGGCGGCGTGGGAAGGTTTGATTATGGATGGTGTGCAGGGCGAACATGGTTTTGGTTATGACCCTATTTTTCAAGTACTAGAAAAGGGCTGCCGTGCTGCACAGCTAACACCTACACAGAAGATTGCCATCAGCCACCGTGGAAAAGCCTTGGCGAAATTGCAAAGAGCATTAGCTGAAGCTTGATGCCGTCACCTATTAATCAGCTACTATTGCCTCCACTAAGCCTCTATATCCACATTCCGTGGTGTGTACGTAAGTGCCCTTATTGTGACTTTAACTCTCATGCTACCCAAGGTGGGGAAGCCATTCCTGAAAGCAGTTATATAACAGCCTTACTAGCCGATTTAAGCAAAGAGCTGGCCACTGTCAGCGGCCGCACCTTGCATAGTATTTTTATTGGCGGCGGTACGCCTAGCTTAATGAGTGCTGCGGGTATTGGTGAAATTCTCAGTTTCGTTAAAGCCAATATTAAATGCAAAAGAAATATGGAGGTTACATTAGAGGCGAATCCTGGGACTTTTGAGCAAGCTAAATTTGCAGGCTTTCTTGAACAGGGTATTAATCGCTTGTCTATTGGCGTACAGAGTTTTGATGATGAGTGTTTACAGGTCTTAGGGCGTATACACAGTGCCACACAAGCTAAGTTAGCTATCGATAAAGCTCAGTCATTAGGCTTTAACCGTATTAATTTAGATTTGATGCATGGCTTGCCAGGGCAGACCCTGGAAAAGGGTTTAGCTGACTTACAGCAAGCTTTGGAGTTTGATACTGATCACCTGTCCTGGTATCAGCTCACTATTGAACCTAATACTGAATTTCACAGCCGGCCGCCTAATTTGCCCGATGAAGATATTCTTGTTGATATCCAAGATCAAGGCCAAGCCTTGATCAAAGAAGCTGGGTTAAAGCAGTACGAAATTTCGGCTTACTCCAAACAAGGCAGTCAAGCGCAGCATAATCTTAACTATTGGCATTTTGGTGATTATATTGGTGTAGGGGCAGGAGCCCATGGCAAAGTTAGCAGTTGGAATGATGGTACATTGGTCATAGAGCGTAGGGTGAAGTTACGCCAACCGAAGGCCTATATGGCAGCAATATATCCACTGGCTTCAAACCATTGTGTTGCGCCAGAAGAGCTAAAGCTGGAGTTCTTTATGAATGTCCTGCGCCTTCAGAAAGGCGTAACTACAGCGAGCTACCTAGCCACTACTGGACAATCTTTGGCTCAAGTGGAAACTGCTATTGCTTCTGCAAGGCAGGCAGGGCTGATGATGCCAGATCGGCTTCAAGCCAGCCCTTTAGGGTGGCGCTTTCTAAATGATCTGTTAAGTTATTTTGACTAGATTACTTTTCTAAATAAAACGTCTGACTAAATTTTAACGGGATTGCCTCGACGTTCAAATCTGGCTGTATCTTTAATTCAAAACGCCACATTTCTTCTTCGGTGAAACGTAATTGTGCGATGTAGTAAATGGCGTTCTGTTCCTTAATTTGTTGGAACTCTAGCGGCAATATTTGCCCAATAATATTAGTTCGGGTGCCCGTAACCATGGCTGGTAGAGGATTTTTTGTGGCCTTATCGATCACTGATATATTTAATAAAGCACGGTTTCTGGCGCGAGTGAAGCCATAACTTTGGGCCACATCAGGGGTCACCATCATGGTGTTGAAGGCATTGTAATGGATGTCGTACTTTTGGCTATGGATGGCCTGTTCTGCGTAGCTGGGCAGTGCCAATGAAACTAGTAATAAACAATAGATAAAGCTAAGGTAACGTGTAAGGTTCATGATATGTTGGCTTCTTTAGACCTATTACATAGGGTATTTAATGAGCCTCTAATTGTGCGTGATCCGTTCCAAAAAGTAAAAGCTAAATCAAGAGCAGTGAAAATGGGTAATATCTTAATTACTGGAGCCAGCCGAGGGATTGGAGCAGCAACGGCACAGGTTTTAGCGGCTAAAGGCCATAGCAGCGCAGGTGGACGTTTCTCAAGAACAACAGGTGGTTGATTTATTTAACACCATTGATGCACGTCTAGGCTCTTTAACTGGGTTAGTTAACAATGCAGGTATTTTGCTACCGCAAATGTCGGTGGAGCAGATGGACGCTGAGCGCATTAATCGTTTACTTACTACCAATGTTACAAGCTATTTTTTGTGCTGTAGAGAGGCCATTAAACGCATGGCATTAAAGCATGGAGGACGAGGTGGCGCTATCGTCAATGTATCTTCTGCGGATTTTACGCCAGTTTAACGGACAGGCTAGTTGAGTAAAATGCCATACTTTTTACACGATTAAGCTGATGCTCAAACTAGAGCACTGTTAAGCTCACATCCCTAGTAGTCTCCATGCATCCAATATGAGACACTATTATGCAAAGGTCTTTCTAAGTCTATTAAGGGTGTTGATTCATCATGACAAATGCAGGTGTGTTTTTAGTACAAACGGTTTTTGGGTTGTACCTAATGATGGTAATCATCCGTTTTATGTTGCAGTTGGCTAAGGCCGATTTCTACAATCCTTTAGCTCAAGCGGTGGTGAAATTAACTCAACCGTTTGTTTCAATCTTGCAAAAGGTAATGCCGCGTACAGGGCGCTTCAGCTTAGCTACTGTTGTGTTAGCATTTTTAGTGCAGTTGTTATTGATTGTGGTGGTGTTGTTAATTGCTGGCTTTGGCCTGCCCAATCCGGTCAGTTTGGCCATATGGAGCCTAATAGGTTTGGCATCTCAAGTGCTCGACTTGTTATTCTTTGCGATACTTGCAAGCATTGTTTTGAGTTGGCTGGCCCCTCAAACTAAACATCCGGGCGCCTATTTGCTACATCAGCTTACAGAGCCAGTTATGGCGCCAGCACGGCGTATGTTGCCTAATCTGGGTGGTTTAGATTTTTCGCCTATTCTGGTATTTATTATGATTAATTTAGTAGACATGCTGGTGATTCAGAATTTAGCTTCGAATTTCAGTATGCCCCGTGGTTTGGTTTTGGGGTTATAGTGATGACCAAGGATCAAACTACAAGCGCATTTAATTTTGAAGCTTCTTTGGCTGAGTTAGAAAGCTTAGTACAGCAAATGGAACAGGGTGACTTAACCTTAGAAGACTCTCTTGCTGCCTTTGAACGTGGTATTACATTGACCCGTGGCTGCCAAACAGCGTTAGCGCAAGCGGAACAAAAAGTAAATGTATTGATGCAAGATGCTCAAGGCCGGGTTGTTGAACAGCCCTTTAGTAAGGAGTCTTAGGTTTGGACTTTGATTCATTAGAAGGCTTTCTTAGCCATTCTCAAATTAGGGTAGAGCAGTATCTAAATACGGCCATTGGTCAGCGCCGTGCCAGCGGAGTTTTGTCTCAAGCTATGGCCTATAGTGCCGTCCAAGGCGGTAAGCGAGTGAGGGCAGCTCTGATGTATGGCGCCGCCCGTGCTTGTGGTGTTGACCATGCCGCATTAGACCCGCTGGCAGCTGCCGTTGAATCAATGCATGCCTATTCTTTGATTCACGATGACCTGCCAGCTATGGATGATGATGCCTTACGTCGCGGTCAACCCAGCTGTCACGTTGCCTTTGATGAAGCCACCGCCGTTCTAGCAGGTGACGCCTTGCAAGCTTTGGCTTTTGAGTTTCTGGCTAGTGCACAAGGCCCGAAAATAAGTGCCGAGCAATGTTTGGCTATGGTGGCCTGTTTGGCCCAAGCTTCCGGTGCTAAAGGCATGGTGGCTGGACAAATGTTGGATATGGCAGCAGCACATGATGCAGTTAATTTAGCACAGTTGGAGCATCTTCATCGTTTAAAAACGGGCGCTTTGATTGTTGCAAGCGTAGAGATTGGCGCTTTGTCACAGAGCCATGTTAGCCCTAAACAAATTGATAATTTACGTGCTTATGCGCAAGCCATTGGTTTAGCCTTCCAGGTGAAAGACGATATTTTGGATATTGAAGGCGATACGGCAACCTTAGGTAAAGCCCAAGGTTCAGATTTAATCAATGACAAATCTACCTACCCGGCATTGCTGGGTATGACTGCTGCTAAAGCACGGTTGATGGAGCTACATCAACAGGCTAAAGACGCCGTTGCAGGATTTGGTGCTGCAGCAGAGCCTTTGGTTTGGCTGGCAGACTTTATTGTCAACCGTAAGCACTAGTAACATGTTCCCAGTTATCCTAAAGATTCCACGGCAAATGCCGACCACCCTTTTGTTTGATCAGGTGGATGGTGTGGTCGATTTGCGTAAGCTAAAGCTAGAGCAATTGCCTCAATTAGCTTATGAATTACGCTTGGCGTTGTTATACAGCGTGGGTCAAACTGGAGGTCATTTGGGTGCCGGGTTAGGGGTGATAGAACTCACCATTGCCTTGCATTATTTGCTTGATACGCCGAACGACCGGTTGATCTGGGATGTGGGCCACCAAGCCTATCCACATAAAATGCTGACTGGGCGCAAGCAAGCCATGTTAAGCATGCGGCAGGCCGGTGGTTTAGCACCATTCCCCAAACGAGAAGAAAGCCCATTTGATGCTTTTGGTGTGGGCCATGCCAGTACCTCTATTAGTGCTTTATTAGGTATGGTGTTGGCAAGCAATAATCCTCTGGCCCGCCATGTGGCGGTGATTGGAGATGGAGCCCTTACGGCGGGCATGGCCTTTGAAGCGTTAAATCACATGGCCCATTGCCAAGCCAATGCGCTCATTATCGTCAACGATAATGATATGGCGATTGATGAAAATCTGGGTGGTTTGGCGACCTTTTTGGATGATCACCATGGCTACGGTGGGCCATCCCAGTGGTTTACGGCGTTAGGCTTTACCTACCGAGGCCCTGTGGACGGTCATGATTTGCCACAATTAATGTTAGCGGTTAGTGAATTGGTGAGCCTTCCTGGGCCTAAGCTGTTGCATATCCACACCTTAAAAGGCAAAGGTTATGGCCCAGCTGAGCTTGATCCAGTTGGTTATCATGCGCTCTCAAAAATTGACCCAATTGAAGCTGTGGTCACTAAAAAGGGCCCCACTTATGCTCAAGTGTTTGGCAAGTGGGTTTGCGAAAAGGCACGAACAGATGATCGTTTGATGGCTATTACCCCTGCCATGGTTGGTGGTTCAGGTCTTGAGCCTTTTGCCAAAGAGTTTAGCGCCCGCTTGTTTGATGTAGCTATTGCCGAACAGCATGCGCTTACCTTGGCAGCGGGTATGGCGTGTGAAGGAGCTAAACCTGTAGTGGCTATTTATTCTACCTTTTTGCAGCGTGGTTATGATCAACTTATCCATGATATTGCGTTGCAGGATTTGGATCTATTGTTGGCCATTGATCGTGCTGGAGTCGTGGGTGAAGATGGAGCAACCCATACGGGCGCTTATGATCTGGCTTTTTTGCGTTGTTTGCCTAATCTGCTAGTGATGGCGCCTAGTACTGCTACTGAAGCTCGCGCAATGCTAAGTTTTGGTTATGCATATTGTGGACCTGCTGCGGTGCGTTATCCCCGTGGAGAGGCGTTAGAGGGAGCCCCATTGGTAGGCCCCATTGAACTGGGTCGAGGGCAGGTGATTCGCTCTGCAAATAAACCTAATGCTATTGCTATACTGAATTTTGGGACTTTGTTAGACAAGGCAGCAGCCTTGGCAGAGGCTCACGATGCCACCTTGGTAGATATGCGTTTCGTGAAACCATTAGATGAAATTCTACTGCAACAATTACTAGTTCAACATAATGGTTTTGTCACCATAGAAGATCATAGCCGTATCGGTGGCGCAGGTTCTGCTGTGAGTGAGTGGTTGGTGCAGCAAAAAACTCAAGTGAAATTGTTGTGTCTAGGCCACGAAGACAGATCACTGCCTCACGGAAACCGCGAACAGGTGTTGCACAGTACGGGCTTATCTGAGGCTGCAATGACAAGGAAAATTAAGGCTTGGAAAACACGATTATTTGCCGAATAAATGGTCTAGTTTGCTAGCCTTGGTGGCTAGGTAGGCTTTGTTATGGCTGTTTTCCCCCACTTCTAGTGGTTGGCGTTGTTCTACGGTAATGCCAAGATCTGTGAGGGCTTTGATTTTTTTTGGATTGTTGGTCATTAATTGCACGGACTTGATTTGTAGGTAATCAAACATATCTTTGGTCATATCGTAGGTGCGCATGTCCGCATCAAAACCTAAGCGCTCGTTGGCTTCTACAGTGTCCGCTCCTTGGTCTTGTAGATTGTAAGCCTTTATTTTGTTTAATAAACCGATACCACGGCCTTCTTGGCGCAAGTACAAAAGCACACCACGGCCTTCTGTGGAAATGCGTTTTAGGGCTTCTTGTAACTGATAACCACAATCGCAACGCATACTGAACAAGGCATCACCCGTTAAGCACTCCGAGTGCAATCGTGCTAGCACGGCGGTACCATCAGTAAGGTCTCCCATGCTTAGGGCTAGATGCTCTTTGCCAGTTTCGCTATCGGCAAAACCATGCATATCGAAAGTGCCGTAAGGGGTCGGCAGCAATGAGGAGGCAACATGGATAGTAGACACGGAAATTCCTTAAACAACAACGGTGATCAAAATATAGTATCCCCATTAGGTGGGGGCTGCAAACCATATCACAAGTGGCCGGATGGCAAAATACTATGGGGAGTGCTTTCCCCCTTTTAATGGCGTGTCAGGGTATAATAACTGCATATTTTTGAATTAATCAGGAAATCACATGGCGCAGTTTGTGTATACGATGAATCGGGTTGGAAAAGTGGTTCCTCCCAAGCGTGAAATTTTAAAGAACATCTCTTTGTCCTTCTTTCCTGGTGCCAAAATTGGCGTCTTAGGTTTAAATGGTTCTGGTAAATCTAGCTTGTTGCGCATCATGGCTGGGGTCGACAAAGAATATAATGGTGAGGCGCGTCCACAACCTGGCATCAATGTGGGTTATTTAGAACAAGAGCCACAGTTAGATGACTCCAAAACTGTACGTGAAGTGGTTGAGGAAGCCGTTGCAGAAGCAAAAAATGCCTTAACAGCATTAGACTCTGTATATGCCGCTTATGCAGAACCCGATGCAGATTTTGATGCCTTGGCAGCCGAGCAAGCGAAGCTAGAAGATATCATTCAAGCCAGTGATGCTCACAATCTAGAACGCACCTTAGAAGTGGCGGCAGAAGCCTTGCGTTTGCCTGGCTGGGATGAAAAAGTAGAATATCTGTCTGGTGGTGAACGCCGCCGTGTAGCTTTGTGTCGTTTACTACTGAACAAACCAGATATGTTGTTGCTAGACGAGCCAACGAACCACTTGGATGCTGAGTCTGTGGCTTGGTTAGAGCGCTTCTTGGTAGATTATAACGGCACCGTTGTGGCTATCACCCACGACCGTTACTTCCTTGATAACGCTGCTGGTTGGATTTTGGAGCTAGATCGGGGTCACGGTATCCCTTACGAAGGCAACTACTCGTCTTGGTTAGAGCAAAAAGAAGCGCGTTTGATTCAAGAAGGGCGCCAGCAAGCGTCCCACGAAAAGTCGGTGAAGTCAGAGTTGGATTGGGTACGCAGTAATGCCAAAGGGCGTCAAGCTAAATCTAAAGCTCGTTTAGCGCGTTTTGAAGAATTAAACTCACGTGAATTCCAAGAAAGAAACGAAACTTCTGAAATCTATATTCCACCTGGCCCGCGTTTAGGTGACAAAGTAATTGACGTGAGTGGTGTAAGTAAAGCCTTTGGCGACAAGATGTTAGTGGAAGGTTTGCAATTCAGTATGCCCCAAGGTGCTATTGTTGGTGTTGTAGGTGGTAACGGTGCTGGTAAATCAACCTTGTTCAAGATGCTTACGGGCAGCGAACAGCCAGATTCAGGTAGCATAGAAATAGGCGACACTGTTGAATTAGCCCATGTAGACCAGATGCGTGAGCTAGACGGTACTAAAACTGTGTGGGAAGAATTGTCCGACGGTCTGGACATCATTACCGTGGGCAATTATCAGGTGCCTTCTCGTGCTTATGCTGGGCGTTTTAACTTTAAAGGTAATGATCAGCAGAAGTTTGTGAAAGACTTGTCTGGTGGTGAACGTAACCGGTTACACCTTGCTAAACTGTTAAAGCAAGGTGGCAACGTGTTGCTTCTAGACGAACCAACTAACGACCTAGATGTAGAAACCTTACGTGCCCTAGAAGAGGCTCTGTTAGCGTTTCCTGGCGCTGCCATCGTGATCTCTCACGACCGTTGGTTCCTAGACCGTGTCTGTACCCACACATTGGCCTACGAAGGTGATTCTAAGGTGTCTTTCTTTGAAGGTAACTACTCGGAATATGCCGAAGATTATAGGGCCCGTACAGGTAAGGACCACCAGCCTACGCGAGTGAAGTATAAAAAGCTGGCTTAAAGCAGTTCGTTGCTGCCGTTATGCCCAGATTAGCTGAAATATCTTGGATACTCGGCTTAGCTAAATATGGCTGTCATTAGGCCTTAAATAGCTGAGCTAACTCTTTAGAACGATGGTGGGCCGCCGTCATAGCCTGGCTACAGAGTTGGCTAAAATCACCGTCATTAAAGGTATTTATGGCTTGTTCTGTTGTGCCATTGGGTGAAGTGACGGCAACCCGTAATTGAGCTGGTGTTTGCTGGCTTTGTTGAGCCATCTGGGCAGCCCCTGCGGCTGTTTGAAGTACCAGTTGTTGTGCCACATCATTAGTTAGTCCGAGTTTTTCGGCACCAGCGATCATGGCTTCCATCATTAAGAAGTAATAAGCTGGCCCACTGCCTGAAACAGCTGTAACAGCGTCAATATGGGCTTCGGTTTCCACCCACAAGGCTAAACCTACTGACTGCATGATCGTGCTGGCAGTTTGCTTTTGTGTGGGGGAAACTCTGTCTGTAGCAAATAACCCTGCAGCACCTTGGCCTACCAATGAGGGGGTGTTGGGCATGCAACGCACAATAGGAACTTTTTTCCCCAGCCAAATTTCTATACTGTTGGCTAAAATGCCAGCGGCCACTGAGACAATCAGTTGTCTGGAGACGTCTACTGCAGGTGCAATGCTTTGTACCAAATCTCCCATCATGTGTGGTTTTACGCCTAATACAATGACGTCAGCTTGATGACACAGGGCTAGGTTATCGGTACTGGTATGGATGCCCGTGTCTGCTGCTAACACGTCTAATTTAGATTGGGTGCGGCCACTGGCGGAAATTTTGCTTTGCGGGTACCCCGCTGCAAGCATGCCTTTGAGAATGGCTTGTGCCATGTTGCCGGCACCGATAAATGCAATGTGGGGAGTCTGTGGCATGGTCTTGTCCTAGTTGTTGACGTTATTGTATGTAGTTTTAGGTTGTTATAGCTCAGGGTTAAGGGTGTTGCGGGCACCAAAGATATCCGTGCCAATACGGACTATGGTTGAACCGCAAGCAATGGCGCTAGTCAGATCGCCAGACATGCCCATAGAAAGCTGTTTTATTTGTGGGTAAGCGTGGTTAAGTTGGTCTCTTGCAGCGGCCATTTTATTAAAAGCATGGTGTTGGCTAGACTCGGTTTGACCTGCAGCAGGTATACACATTAAGCCGCATAATAACAAATTAGGTAATTGTGAAACCTGATCCACAAGCTCTTCTAATTGCTTCAGTGGCACGCCATTTTTATTGCTTTCGTTACTAATGTTAACTTGTATGAGCACTTTTAATGGTGGTAGATGAGATGGTCTATGTTGGCTAAGGCGGCGGGCGATTTTATCTCTATCCAAGGTGTGGACCCAATCAAACTGGGCTGCGATACTCTTGGTTTTGTTGCTCTGAATGGCACCGATAAAATGCCACTCAATATCGTCATGGGGGCAGCCTTCAATTTTCTCCAAAGCATCTTGTAGGTAATTTTCTCCAAAGTGGCGCTGGCCATGATTATAGGCCTCGATAACGGCACTCAAAGGTTTGGTTTTGCTGACCGCCAATAACATCACATCATGTGTGAGTCGGCTAGATGCTTGGCAGGCCTCATTAATACGCTGTTGGGTACGGATGAGAGCTTGGGGGATGGTCTGTTGGGTAGCATAAGAGGTCATAAGCAAGCGCAGTAAAATGTCACAAGTAAGCGGTACTTATTATGGTAACAATTCTAGCGTGTGTGTCATAGGGCGCTGTTAAGGGTAAAAATTGAGGGAGACGGACTTAAAGTTAACACAGAGCGACCCAGTCATAGGTCTATGGTGCGAATAGCTTGAGCTTGAGGGTATTAGCCAATATCATGGCCTATTGTTTAGATTTTTAAAATAGCCCACAGCATTTGGATCCATGATGACTTTAGCTCTATCCATTACAGATTTACATAAAAGCTTTAATGAAAACGAAGTGATTAAAGGCATGTCCTTAGAAGCCAATAAAGGCGATGTGATTTCTTTAATTGGTGCCAGCGGCTCGGGTAAAAGTACCTTCTTACGCTGTATTAACTTGTTAGAGACACCCAACAGTGGTGAAGTGCGAGTCAACGGTGAGTTGATGGAAATGAAAACTGACAGTAAGGGTAATCGCCTGCCTGCTGACCAAAAGCAAGTCGATCGCATCCGCACTAAGTTGGGCATGGTATTCCAAAGTTTTAACCTTTGGAGCCATATGACTATTCTAGAAAATATTATGGAAGCACCGGTACACGTTTTAGGCCAAACTAAAACTGAAGCTCATACTAAGGCTATGCAGTTGTTGGAAAAAGTGGGTATTGCCGATAAAGCCCATCAATATCCAGATCACTTGTCTGGCGGTCAACAGCAGCGAGCAGCCATTGCACGCGCATTGGCTATGGACCCAGAAGTAATGTTGTTTGACGAGCCGACATCTGCATTAGACCCTGAATTAGTTGGAGAGGTACTTAAAGTTATGCGTCAGCTGGCCGCAGAAGGTCGCACCATGATTGTAGTTACCCACGAAATGACCTTCGCTCGCGAAGTGTCCTCTAAAGTTATTTTTCTTCATCAAGGCATGATTGAAGAACAAGGCACGCCGGAAGAGGTTTTTCAAAATCCAAAATCAGAACGGTGCCGCCAGTTTTTGGCATCGAGCTATTAAGCCCTAGCTTTTTGGCAAACTATAACCACAATAATTGAACGATGAGGTTCGTATGAGTTTTATATCACCGCTGCCGCTATGTATTTAGTTATGACCTATGCTTTGGTATATTTATTGCTGCGTGGGAAAAGCGTATGAGTGGACACTTGCAAGAACGTGTTGTCATTGATCCCCGCTTATAATCAGTTAGAGCCCTATGACTGGATCATCGTTGGTGGTGGTCTGGTAGGGGCATCAATTGCCTACGGTCTAATTCAAAAACAACCTCAATTACGTATTTTAGTGCTAGACGGCGCGGATACGGATCACCGTGCATCTGTGGGTAATTTTGGTCTCATTTGGGTGCAAGGTAAAGGTCATAACTTCCCCGCATACGCCAATTGGAGTCTACAAGGAGCGGACTTGTGGCCCCAGTTTGCCCGTCAGTTGATCCACGAAAGTCAAATTGATATAGCTTATCAAAGACAAGGTGGTTTAGAGTTTGCTCTAAGCCAACAACATCTTAGTGTCTTAAGTGAAGAAATGGCTGCCATGGCGCACCATACTCAGGGTGGGTTTCAATATACGTTACTTGATCGGGACGCTGCGTTAGCTTTACAGCCAGGCCTTGGTGAATCTGTAGTGGGGGCAGTTTACAGCCCACAAGATGGTCAAGTTAATCCGTTATATCTATTGTCAGCGTTGCATAAGGCAAACCAATTGCACGGTGTGGAATACCAATCCCGTTGTACGGTTGAAAATATCGAGGTATTGACGCAAGGTTTTAATGTTGCAGGCTTTGCGGCTAAACAGATTGTCCTCTGTGCTGGCCTAGATAATCAGCGCTTGGGTAAGCAGCTAGCCATGCACTTGCCTGTGAGCCCCGTTAAAGGTCAAATACTCATTACCGAAAGAGCTGCGGCAGGTACGTTTACATATGCTTCCCCACAGCTGCGTCAAACTGCCGAAGGCACGATTCAGATAGGTGGTTCCCATGAGCACACAGGCCTAGATGACCGCTCGAGCCTTGAAGTGATGCAAGCCATTGCCGACGATGTAGTAGCTTTAATGCCAGAATTAGCACGCTTACAATTAGTTAGGAGTTGGGGTGCGCTACGAGTGATGTCACCTGATGGCGGCCCTATTTACCAGCACTCTGACAAGTACAAAGGGGCCTTTGGCGTGTGTTGCCACAGTGGTGTTACCCTTGCTGCAGCACACGCAGGACCATTGACTAATTGGCTATTAAACACCCTTGATAGAGACCAAAAAATACTTATAGAAGCCATGAACAATGACCGATTCTCTGTTTAGATCCTTGATTAAAGATCCGCCACAGTGCCCCATCGTCGTCAACGGTGTTGAGCACCAGGTGCCAGTTCAGCTTAGTGTAGCTGCGGCTTTGTTATATTTAGGTCACTTGGCCACCCGTCAGCATCCTGTTAGTGGCGAACCAAGGGCGCCATTTTGTCATATGGGAGTGTGCTTTGAATGTCTAGTAAGCATTGATGGGCAGCACAAACAGAGGGCTTGCTTACGTCAAATCACGCCATACATGTGTATTGAGACCCTGATGGCAGGGTTAAACTAATGAACAAGATATATGACTATTTGGTGATTGGTGCAGGGCCAGCGGGTATGTCTGCTGCAATAGAAGCAAGTAAAGCAGGGTTGTGTGTATTAGTGCTGGACCAGGCCGCAAGTGCTGGTGGTCAAATTTACCGTAATTTAGGTCAGGCTGAAAGTAAGCAAGCTAAAGTATTGGGCCCTGACTATGTTTCGGGTAAGCCTTTATTGGCCAGGTTTATGGCTGCTAAATGCGATTACCAACCTCTGGTGCAAGTATGGCATATCGAGGCCCATGAAAAGGGTTTTGTGGTGGCAGTGCTGGTGTCTGGTGAGTCAATAACCTATGTCACTAGTCATCTATTATTAGCTAATGGGGCTATGGAAAGACCTATAGCTATAGCCGGCTGGGATAAGCCTGGGGTTATGACTGCCGGGGCAGGGCAAATTTTACTAAAGTCTTCCGCTTTATTACCTAAACAGGTTGTTTTGGCCGGTTCCGGTCCTTTGCTGCTGCTGTTGGCGCAACAATATCGTGCGGCTGGTGTCACTATTACTGCCTTACTCGACACCACGCCTAAGTCCAATTATTGGTATGCTATACCGTGGCTAGTGGCGGGCTTAACCACGCCAACACAGCTGTTTAAAGGCCTTTGGTTAACCTTGGTGCAGCGCATTAAGATACCTTACATTAGTGGAGTGTCTCACATTGAAGTGATAGGCAAAGAGCATGCATCGGGAGTGCGCTACACTGTATCGGGCAAGGTTTATGACATCGCCTGTAACTTGATAATGTTACATCAAGGGCTTATTCCTCAAACCCAGATGGCACAACTGTTAGGGTGTCCTCAGGTGTGGAATGACTTTAAACAGTGTTGGCAGACGCAAGTGGGTGCAGCTGGTCAAACGCCAATCGATGGCCTGCAAGTAGCAGGAGATGCTGGCGCCATTGGGGGTGCCTACTTGGCTCAACTTGAGGGTAGAATTGCAGGCCTTGCTAGAGTCAATAGTGCAGCAGAACTCCGGTCTCGGCGAAACAAGTTAGTTAACCTATGGCTGCGTTTTAGGATCAAACAACTAAACTGGGCTCGGGGTTTAATTGATCGTCTATACCAACCAGCAGCGTGGCTTTCGGAACCTTCTGGGGACACCGTTGTTTGTCGCTGTGAACAGGTGAGTGCAGAGGCTATTACGGCCATTGCCAACACAGGGTGTGCCGGTGTAAATCAACTGAAAAGTTTTACTCGTGCAGGTATGGGGGCATGTCAGGGTCGCCAGTGTGGCCTCAATTTAGGCTATTTAGTGGCCCACGCTCAGCAGCGGCCGATGTCAGAGGTAGAGCCTTTGACCGTACGACCTCCTTTAAGTCCTATCTGCTTAGGTCAATTAGCTAGGCGGTCTGAGTTGTAGTCTGTTTTTTTAACCAAACTTTGTGCATGATATAGCTTTCTCAGGTTAGTTTTTCACTGCCTGCAATACTAATTCCTTGAGCTCTTCTACCGGTATGGGTTTGCGTAATACAGACACATTATGAGGTAAATTGCTTGCAGCTACTTCTGCTTCATCCACGCTCGTTACAACAATTGGTGTGAGGTGATCATATTTGGGGTCATTTTGTAATCGCTCAATTATGGCAAAACCATCGAGCTGCGGCATTTGTAGGTCGGTAATAAGTACTGTTGGTTTGAATTCGCCAATCTTAACAAGGGCATCAATGCCATTTTCTGCAGTTTCTACTTGTAGGCTAGGGAACCAATTATTGATGAGCATTTTATACAATAATAAGGTGTCCTTATTGTCATCTACAATCAGGACTGTAACAGGGCCTTTGGTGCTGGGCCTACGAATAGGTGTTTGTTTTTCATGTTTTTCATCGAGCAGTTGTTGGATAGAGCCTACACTAATACGGCGGTGGCCGCCGGCTGTTTTCCACGCTTGTAATACACCACTTTCTACCCAAAGTTGAACTGAGCGTACAGAGACGTTAAGTAATGTGGCTGCCTGGCGAGTGGTAAGCTCAGACATTGTGGAGAGGTCGATGCTACTCATGTGCGGTTTTTCATCTAAAATGATAATAGGTCTATTATTATCAAAATTACCATTTTTAAATAGATAAAAAACCCATAAAAAGTGTCAATTTTCGTGGGGTTTTGGTTACATTATGTAACTCGTGAGGCCACCTTTTATGGTTAATTTCACACGTGCCTTGAGTTGCTGGTTGGCTAATGCTTGATTGGTGCCACGGCTCAGTTGGCTAGACGAATTAAGTGTCCAAGGATGGCTGGGATCAATTAAGGTGAGGTTGGCTTCTTCACCTATAGCTAGGCTTGTGGTTTTTCCAAGAGCAATGGTGGCACTATTAGAGCTCAATGCTTGAATAGCCAGTGCCCAGGTAAGATCCTCTGCGGCCACTAGCCCTTGGATGAGTGGGACCAACATATCATAAATCGCCATGCCTGTTGCCGTAGCTGCAAAAGGAGCACATTTGGCAGCAGATTCATGGGGCTGATGAGCGGAACAGATCGCATCTAAGGTGCCATCTTTAATACCAGCGAGTAGGGCTTTACGGTCTGATTCTGCTCTTAAAGGCGGTTGAACATGGTACTGGCTACGATAGCCCTCTATGGCAGTGTCGGTGAAGCAAAGATGGGCAATACCCACATCGGCGGTGATGTTCATTCCTTGTGCCTTTGCCTGACGGATCAGAGCTACGCCCGCCGCACTTGTGAGCTGGTTGAAATGGCCGCTTACGCCAGTATGCTGCATGAATTGTAAATGACGGCTAATAGAAAGGGTTTCAGCAACCACAGGAATACCATCTAAACCCATCCGTGTTGCAGTGGGGCCGGCATGCATGTGGCCATCACCTAATTGCTGGTCTTGCGCCTGCACAAATACCTTTAAACCAAAGGTAGCGGCATATTCATAACAACGCAACAACACGGTGTTGTCACTGATGTCGTAACTTGCATTGCTAAAGCCAATGCAGCCAGCACGAGAAAGCGATTCCATATTACTTAGTTGAGTGCCTTTTAAGTCTTTGGTGAGCGCGGCCACCGGCAGTAAGTCACAAAATCCTGCGGCTGCAACCTTGTTTTTGATCATGCTAATAACGGAACCAGCATCACTGCATGGTTGGGTATCTGGGCTGGGACATAAATGCGTGAAGCCAGCACTGGCAGCTGCCTGAGTTTCACTAGCAATGGTGCCCTTTTGTATTTGATTAAGATCCCTTAAGCAGGTGTGAAGGTCTACAAAACTGGGGCTTAAAATCATACCTTTTGCATCAATGTCTGAGGCTGCACGCACACCAGTGAGGTTTCCAATGGCCTGGATATGGCTGTCTTTTATGTGTAAATCTGTGACTTGATCCAATTGTTTGCTGGGGTCAATTAGGCGTGCGCCGCGGATAATTATGCTCATGGGCGTAGCTTCCCTGTTAGGCTGGACGGGGTGTTGGCTTGGGCTTGGCGCTGTTGCATTTGGCCGCTCATGGCCATGGACATCACAGCCATGCGCAGGGCGATACCATAACCCACTTGATTAAGTATCATGGATTGGGGACCATCGGCTACGGCGGACTCAATCTCTATACCACGATTGATTGGGCCAGGGTGCATTACTATAGCGTCAGGCTTAGCTTGTGCCAAACGTTCTGTAGTGAGTCCGTATAAGCGGAAGTACTCTCCTGCAGATGGTAAGAAGGCAGAGTCCATACGCTCTGTTTGTAATCGCAACATGATAACAACATCAACACCATCGATGCCGCTGTCCATGTTGTTATGTGTGGTTACGCCCATACTATCGATGGCTTGGGGCATAAGGGTATTTGGGCCGACTAAACGGATGTCGCTACAACCTAAGGTTTTAAGGGCATGGATTTGGTCACGGGCAACTCGAGAATGCAAAATGTCACCCACAATTGCCACTGAGAGAGACTCAAAGTAACCCTTATTGCGGCGAATGGTGAGCATATCGAGCATGGCTTGTGTAGGGTGTGCGTGGCGCCCATCGCCGGCGTTAATAATGGCCACATCAGGGGTAACTTGGGAGGCGATAAAGTGCGCGGCGCCAGAATCACCGTGTCGTACCACAAACATATCACTGTGCATGGCACGTAAGTTTTGTAAGGTATCAAGCAGGCTTTCGCCCTTGCTGGTGGCTGAGGTTTTGATGTCTAGGGTAAGCACGTCAGCAGATAAACGCTTGGCGGCCAGTTCAAAAGTACTGCGTGTGCGTGTAGAGTTTTCAAAAAACAAATTTACCACCGTACGACCCCGCAGAAGTGGTACTTTTTTCACCTCCTGATTGCCCACCACAACAAAAGAATCGGCTGTATCTAGGATGCGCTCAAGCATAAGGCGATCTAGCCCTTCTGGGGTCAAAAAGTGGCGCAGTTCACCACTTTTGGTGAGCTGTAAATCAGCTAAGTTACTCATGATTAGCACGCTCGATAATAGATAGTTTTAGAGTCTCTGGGCCATCAAGTTGCAGGTATTGACCCACTTCTAAATCCAATGTAAGTGCACAGGCATCTGCTTGAATGGGTAATTCTCGTTGGTTAACGCTGCATAAGGTAACCAGCTTTATACTGGCGGGGCGGCCGAAGTCAAACAGTTCATTCATTGCCGCACGAACGGTACGGCCTGTCATTAAAACATCATCAACTAACAACAGGTGACGATCATTAATGTTAAACGGTAGTGAAGAGGGGCTTACTTGTGGATGCAGGCCATTTTTAGAGAAATCATCTCGATAAAAGGCGATGTCTAGTTGTCCAAAAGGCGCGTGAAGATGTTCGGCAATTACTTTTGCCAACCATACTCCACCTGTGTGAATACCAATAACGAGGGGTTGGCCTAGTTTTTGCGTAGTAATAAGTTGATCGACTTGATTTAATAAACTGTTAACGAGGGCGGGAGTGTCTGCCAATTCTGGGTGTTGCGGGTGTTGTGTAGCTCCCATTACGCTTCCTCTTGGTAGGTTTTAGGCGTGTCTTGTTATGGTAATTATTGTAGCTATCGTAACTATTCTAACAAGGGCACATTTGATAAACGGTGTTCAGTCTCATTAAACCAGCTTTGGAGTATTAACCCAGCGGCGATACCATCGACACCATGCTTTTTCCAATCGGTGCCACCACCCGCTTCAAGATGCTCTCGTTTGGCGGCATGGGTGGATAGGCGTTCGTCTACTACATAACAAGGACAATCAAAACGAGCGCTCATGCGATTGGCAAATTTTCGTGCCCTTAATGCCATTTCACTGATTGAACCGTCCATATTATACGGAATTCCCACTACAAATGCTTGTGCTTGCCACTCGTCTACTAGGCCTTCCAAGATCTGCCAACTTGGGATGCCATCTTGGGCTTTTATGGGTGCCAGCACAACGGGTTGAGTGTGGGGATTACTGGCAAAGGCTACGCCTATGCGTTTACTGCCAAAGTCAAAGCCTAGCAAATTAAGGGGTTTATCCATGGCCAATTTGGTTAGAAATCAGATTGATGTCGATACCAAGTGAGTCAGCTGCTGCTTGGAAGCGATCTTCTGGAGCCATTTTAAACACGATATTCGCGTCAAACGGACAGCATAGCCAGGAATTGTCTGCCAATTCTTGCTCAAGCTGACCAGGTCCCCAGCCAGCATATCCTAGGGCAATCAGGCTATGCTCGGGGCCAGCAGAGTGGGCTATGTCGTTAATGACATCAGAGGAAGTGGTTAGGCATAAGTCCTCTGAAACACGAATGCTAGATTTCCACTGCTTATTTCTTAATGGGGTATGTAGTACAAACCCGTGTTCTGGCTGCACTGGACCGCCTGTAAATATGGGTTGTTCTAAATCTGTAATATTTGAATCCAAGATATCAAGTTGTGGCAGTATGTCTGTAAAGGCAATGTTGTTAGCTCGATTAATCACTAAACCCATGGCACCTTTTTCACTATGTTCGCAGATATAAACTAAACTGCGGGTGAAGTTCTCATCTTCCATTTTTGGCATAGAAATCAGCATGAAATGATGCAGACTGTTTTTGCTTGGTTTTTCAGACACTAAGCGCTCCTTGCAGATAATAGTTGGCTAATGTGCTGCATCAGGACAGCGGCAATGTTAGAACCCGTTTGGTCATCAATCTCACGGATGCAGGTAGGACTAGTGACATTAATTTCTGTGAGGCTATCACCGATGACGTCAAGGCCTGCAAAATGGATTTCTTTAGCCCTAAGTGTGGGGCCTATTTGTTCGCAGATCCAGCGATCACGATCGGTCAGCAGTCTAGCAACACCAGAACCACCGGCGGCTAAGTTGCCACGTGTCTCACCAGAAGAAGGGATGCGTGCTAATACGTGATCTACGGGGTAGCCGTTAATCATTAAGATGCGCTTGTCGCCATCTTTAATTTCTGGCAAATAACGTTGAGCCATAATTTGTTGTCGACCAAACTC
>TARA_B110000238_G_scaffold174445_1_pt1 | contig 44561 bp, 38 predicted proteins | sample TARA_B110000238 | Tara Oceans TARA_B110000238 (sample SAMEA4397569) | marine metagenome | biome: Polar Biome; feature: [SRF] surface water layer (ENVO:00010504); material: water (ENVO:00002006), including particulate matter (ENVO:01000060) such as... | depth 5 m | reverse complement strand
CATGGATTTTCAGTCCATTGCTCTACCAACTGAGCTAAGGTACCAACTATTAAGGTTTGCAAATTTAAACGTTTTTTTAAAATGAAGAAATAAAATTCAAATTCATATCATACAAGTTGATTTTTGTAAATTTGAAAAAAGATTCATTTGAAATTAATTATTGATATAGGTAACACAAAAGTGAAACTTGCCCTGTTTTTGAACAAAGAACTTATTCGTCAAGAAGCTATAGCAAAATTTAGTAAAGAGGAAATCAATAATTTTTGTAGTAATGAATCTTATGTATCTTCTATCGTCTCGTCAGTTAGAGATTTGTCAAAATACGAGAAAGAATTATTATCTGATATTGGGGCAATTATATTAAATAAAGATACCCCTATCCCTATAAGCTCTAATTATCTATCAATGCAAACCTTAGGCTCTGATAGAATTGCTGGCGTAGTTGGAGCGACAATGAGATTTCCAAAAAAAAATATTTGGGTATTTGATGCAGGAACCTGTCTGACTATGGATTTTATTGATGAGCATAAAATTTATCATGGAGGAAGAATTTCTCCAGGAATTAATATGAGATTTACGGCTTTAAATAAATTTACAGATAAACTTCCATTAGTTCAAATTGAAGATAGAGCAAAATTTATTGGCAATGATACAAATAGCTCCATAATTTCTGGAGTTCAAAATGGGATCGTTGATGAGGTAAACACTTTATTATCTGAGTATACAAAACAAAATAATGATTTTGTCGTTATTTTTACTGGAGGGGATTGTTTTTTCTTTGAAAAGGCATTAAAAATTAGCATATTTGCAGACCCTTTTTTAGTGCTAAGAGGTTTAAATGAAATTTTAGATTTTAATGAATAAAAAAATACTTACATCTTTTTTGATGTTTCTTGTTGTTTTAACTTTTTCAACTCAGGCTCAGGTGTCGAGTCACTCCCCATACTCAAGATTTGGTTTGGGTGATATTAATACTTCTTACTCATCATACTTTAATGCTTTAGGTGGCGGTTCTAGCGCTATATATTCATCTAAGCATATTAACATAAGTAACCCAGCTACCTATACGGCCTTTAAGCCTAATTCATTTATTTTCTCTACTGGTGCGGACTTTACAGCAGTTAGTATAAATAATGAGAGTCAAAGTCATGTAGATAATCATACATCTTTTAGTCATGTTCTTTTGGGATGTCGTATTAATGATAAAGTTTTTGCTAGTATGGGGATGATTCCTTATAGTAGTATTGGATATAATTTGACTGATTTTAATGTTCCAAATAATGCAAGCTTGCTTTATTCAGGTGATGGAGGGATTAGTAAGGTTTATCTTGGAGCAGGATTTAAATTAGCTTCAAATCTTTCTTTTGGTATAAATGCATCTTATCTTTTTGGTAGTTTAAATAGAAGGAAAATGCTAGAATTTAATGATGAAACAATTTTTAACAGTAGATCAAATTCTCAGACAAATTTAAAAGGAATTTATTATGATTTAGGAGCTTTATATACTGGTAAAATTGAAGATGATAAATTAACTTTTGGGTTCACTACCAGTAATTCTGCAGAAATTAATGCGAAAAGAAGTATTCTTACTGAAACTTTTGAATATTCTGGAGTTAATGAACTTGTAAAAGATACTAGCGTTAATTCTATTGAAAAGGGATTTGCCCTTCTTCCAAAGTATACTCAATTAGGGTTTACTTATAATAAGGATGATAAATGGTTATTTGTTGTCGATTATTTAATTCAAGATTGGAGTGAATATTCATTGTTTGGAGAAAGTGATTCTTTGCAGAATAGTTCTAGAATTTCTTCTGGCTTAGAATATACTCCAGAATATAATTCAATATCTAATTTTTTTCAAAGGTGTAAATATAGATTGGGTATATCTTTTAATGAAACTCCCTTAAATATTAATAATATAAATATTGAAGATAAGAGTATTAGTTTTGGAATAGGTATCCCAGTAAAAAAGAATAATACTACATATGATTTATCTATTACATTTGGACAAAGAGGCACGCTTTCAAGTAATTTAATTGAGGAACAATATGTTAAATTATCACTAAATGTGTCTTTTGATGGCATATGGTTTGTTGAACGAAAATATGATTAATAAATGAAAAAGATATTTTTAATTCTAAGCATTATTGTAATTTCAAATGATGTTTTTTCACAGAATAAATGGGGAAATGATAGTATTTCATGCATAACAAACCTTTCACTATTTAGAGAGTATTATAAGCAAAAAAATTATGATGATGCTTTAAATCCTTGGCGATGGGTGTATAGGAATTGCCCCAAATCAAGTGGGAATATTTATAAGAACGGGCCTAGTATTATTAAAGCAGCTATGAAAAAAGACTCTGAAAATAGAGACTTATATGTAGATACTTTAATGCAGATATATGATCAGAGGATACAATACTTTGGTAAAGAAGGTTTTGTGTTAGGTAGAAAGGGTTCTGATCTTATAAATTATAATAAGAAAAGGTTTTTTGAAGCTTTTGAGATTTTAAAAAAATCATTTGATTTACAAGCAAATAATTCTGAAGCAGGCGCCTTATCTTCATATATGAAAGCAGCTACATACATGCAAAAAAACAATTTACTCACAAAGTCAGAAGTTGTTGAGCTATATGCTGAAATTTCAACTGTTGTAGACTATAATCTTGCAAAGAATCCAAATAAATCTAAATATTATTTAAAAACTGCTTCAAATATTGAATCTCTTTTTACTCCATATGCTAATTGTGAAGATTTAATCTCGATTTACTCTTTAAAGTTTAATGCTAAGAATGATAATATTGATTTATTAAAAAAAATAATTAAAGTTTTAGAATCTAAAGATTGTACAAGTGATAATTTGTTTTTTCTGGTATCTTCTAAATTATATGAGTTAGAACCATCTGCTCTATCTGCTAGTAAAATGGGGAAGATGTGTATTTCAAGAAAGGATTTAAAAAATGCTATTAGCTATTGCAAAGAGGCTGTTGAACTAGAAACTGATGCTATGATAAAGTCAAAATATTTTTTGTTACTAGCAGATGCCTACAGAAATAATGGATCTTATGTTTCAGCAAGAAAATCTGTATACAGCTCTTTAGAACTTCGTCCTGGCTGGGGTGAAGCTTATATTTCTCTTGGAAATATTTATGTCGCTGGAGCTAATACTTGTGGTAATGATTTCGAGCAAAAAACGGTTTATTGGATAGCTGTAGATTCATTCAGGAAAGCAATATCAGATTCTGATGTTGCCGAAAGAGCTAGAAGGAATATTAATACATATTCAAAATATTTCCCTACCACAGAACAATGTTTCTTTAATAATATTAACAAGGAGAGTGATTATTATATAGATTGTTGGATTAAAAAAACTACAAAGGCTCGTGCCAGTGATTAAGTTAATTTTATTTTTTTCTTTTCTTTTTTTTAACTATTCATGCAAAAATGATGCTTCACAAGTAAAAAATTTTTATCAGGAGAATCATCCTATAGAAATTATTGAAGATGCTGAGCTTATTCATACTGAGTTTGGTAATATTAAACTTAAAATTAAAGCAGAAAAAATTGAAAGATTTGTAAAGGATAATCCGAGGTTAGTTTTTTCTAATAATATTGAAGTTATTTTTTTTGATAAATCATCAGATACAATTTCAAATTTAAAGGCGAATAAAGCTGTAATTGATGAGACCTCAAAGTTAATGGAGGCCCGTGAAAATGTTGTTTTAGTCTCTAGAGAAGGTAATAAATTAGAAACCGACCATCTTATATGGGATGAGAAAAAAGAAAAAATATACACTGAGGCTAAAGTTGTGATTACAACCGAAAGAGAAGTTATAAATGCCGAAGGATTTATTTCTGATCCGAACTTTGTAGAATATAGTTTATTTAAGGTTAATGGTGTTATTTCTATTGAACATTAATTTAAAATTATTATTTTTATTAACATGTATCTTACATTTGCTTTAATAACCCTTTCTTTATCAGCTTTTTTTTCAGGAGTAGAAATTGCTTTTATATCATCTAATAAAATAAAGCTTGAGCTTGATAAAAATTCAGGCAAGTTTCCAGCTAATATTATTTCTTATTTTTCTAAAAATGATTCTGATTTTATTACTACAATGTTAGTTGGTAATAATATAGCCTTGGTTATCTATGGAATCTTAATGACTAAGTTTTTGACTCCATTTTTGTCAATATTTTTATTTACTTCTTACTCTATTTTACTTGCTCAGACATTAATATCTACTTTAATTATTTTAGTTACTGCTGAGTTTCTTCCCAAAGCGATTTGTAAAATCTATCCTAATAATATTTTAAAATTTTTTGCAATACCAATTTTTTTCTTTTATATTTTATTTAGACCTTTTGGTTGGTTTTTCTTTCACCTATCAAAGATATTTATAGAATTAGTTTTAAGACATAAGCTGCTAGATAATAGAAAATATTTTGGAAGACTAGACCTTGATGAATACCTCAATAATATTAAGACGAATGATTTAGGTGAAGATAGTGTAGAGGTAGAGATGATGCAGAATACTCTAGATTTATCAAGTAAAAAGCTGAGGGAGTGCATGATTCCCCGAACTGAAATAATAGCTCATGATATTAGCTCTTCTGTAGATGAATTGAAAAATAAATTCATTGAAACAAAACTCTCTAAGATAATAATCTTTAAAAATAATATAGATAATGTTATTGGTTACGTTCATTCATCTGATCTTTTTAAGAACCCTAGAAATGTCAAGTCTTTATTGCTGCCTATTCCATTTGTTCCTGAGAGTATGCTAGCTATGCAATTGTTAAATGATTTCATCGAAAATGACAAAGGAGTTGCTTTAGTGGTTGATGAGTTTGGAGGCACATCTGGCATGCTTACCATTGAAGATGTGACTGAAGAAATTGTAGGTGAAATTAATGATGAACACGATAAAGCTTCGGATGAAATAGAAAGGATAAGTGAAAAAGAGTTTTTTATTCCAGCAAGATTAGAAGTCGAGCTTGTAAATAAAGAATGTTTTGTTAGCCTACCAATTTCAGATGAATACGAAACTATTGCAGGACTAGTACTAAGTCTTTTAGAAGATATTCCCAGCGAAGGAGATGTTATTGAATTAGATGATTATGATTTAAAAATTAATAGTGTTGATGATAGAAGTATATTATCGGTCACTTTAAAGATTAATTATTGATAATTATCTATCAAGTACTTAGTAGTTTTCATTTGTAAAATAACAATTGTATATTCGCAATCTTTTAATAAAAATACTGCTTAATGGGAACACTTGGGAAAATAAGAAATAGATCTGGATTACTTTTAACTGTTATTGGCTTTGCCATGCTAGCTTTTATACTAGGTGATTTCATGCAATCTAAAAGATCAGGACCTTCTGGCTCTTTATATGTTGGTGAATTATTAGGTGAAAATATTTTAATTCAAAAATTTGAAGAAACTGTTGAAGTTGGTAAAACAAATTGGCAATCTCAAAATCCTAATCAGGTCATGTCACAAACAATATTAGGTCAAGTTAGAAGTCAGGCGTGGGACCAGTTAACAAGAGAACTAGTTATGAATAACGAGTATGATGTTCTTGGCTTGGGAGTTTCAGATGAGGAATGGATGGAAAGAATATCTGGTGTTAATGTTCACCCTGAGATAAGTAAAATACAATCATTCCAAGACCTAAATACTGGTACTTTTGATAGAACTAAAGTCTTAGGTTACTTGCAGCAGATTGAGCAAGATCCATCAGGAGAGGCTTTAAATAGATGGATTGAATTTCAACAATATCTTATGAATACAATTTTAAACAATAAGTATAATAAGTTAGTTGAAAAAGGGTCTTACGTCAATTCACTAGAGGCGCAAAATTCTTTTAATGAAGGAACACAAAATGCGACATACAATTATCTTTCAATTCCATTTAATACTATTAATGATAGTTTAATCTCTGTAACTGATAAAGAAATCAAGAAGTATTATAATGATAATAAAAAAGACTATGAGCAAGTAGCAAGTAAGGATGTTGATTTTGTCTCATTTAATATTGTCGCATCATTACAAGATGATATTAACACTAGAGAGTCAATAGAGAATTTAAAAAGTGATTTTGCTACTTATGATGATTATAGTTTAATTATTAGAAGAAATACAGATAATTTAAGAGCTAAATTTAATTATAGAAAAAAATCTGAGGTTGAAACTGATTCTGCTTTCTCATCTTTGCTCGATAAAGAAGTTGGAACGGTAATAGGCCCTTACAAGCCTGATGGAGCTGTTTACAGAATTGCTAAATTAGTGGATGTAATGCGAAGACCTGACTCTGTTGAGGCTAGACATATTTTAATTACACCAACTAGTGAAATGAGTCTTGATTCGGTTAATTTAAAATTAGAGAGTATAAAAGCATTAATTGAAAATGGTGCTGATTTTGGTAAGTTAGCAGAACTTAATTCTGATGATCAAAGTAGTGCTATAAAAGGTGGTGAGCTTGGATGGTTTAAAGAAGGAGTAATGGTTGATGAATTTAATGAAGTTTGTTTTACAGCTTCTAAAGGAGAAATTACATTAGTAGCTTCTCAATTTGGGGTCCATTTAATTCAAGTTATGTCAAAAAGTAAATCTTTAAAGAAATTTAAAGTTGCTTTTATTGACAGAAATGTTGAACCAAGTACAGAAACATATAATTTATTTTATACTCAAGCTGCCCAGCTAGTTAATGAAATTTTAAATGAAGGTATTTCTTTCGATACCGCAATAAATAAAGCTAATCTTGTTAAAAGAAGTGATTCTAAAATTTCAAAAGATAAGCCAAATATTTCGGGTATTCCTAACTCTAGAGAAATGGTTAAATGGGTGAATAACGCTAAAGAGAATGAATTAAGTCAAGTTTTTGAATTTGAAAATTCATATGTTGTTGCTAATCTTACAAATATATATGAAGAAGGGTATCAGTCAATTGATGATTTAGAAAATCAACTTAAATCTAAAATTAGGCAAGATAAAAAAGCAAATATGATAATAGAAAGATTAAGTCAATTTACAAGTCTTGAAGATATGTCATTAGGTTTTAATATTGATATGGTTTCATCTAAATCTTCTAAAATGTCAAATTTAACAGTTCAAGAGTTTGGTTATTCAGCAGACATAGTTGGTACTGTATTTGGTTTAGAGGCGAACCAAATCTCATCTCCATTTAAAGCTAGAAATTCCGTTCTTATTGTTAATGTAACTGCAAAAGATGATTTAAGAGATCAGGGAGATTTTTCTAAAGAACAGAAACAATTATTAGATAATAGTAAAAATAATTCATCTAATGCTGCTTACAATACTATTAAGGAAAATGCTAATATTATTGATAATAGAAGCTCTGTTTATTAGCTATCTTAGTATTTGTAACCTATAAGAATCTAGGTTTAGGAAAATAAATAGCAATATCGTAAATCCTAATAAAGAAGACCCTCCATAGCTGATAAATGGCAGCGGTATTCCTATAACAGGTAATAAACCGATTGTCATTCCTATATTAATCACAAAATGAGCAAATAAGATACAAGCCACACTGTATCCGTATATCCTGCTATAGTTTGATCTTTGTCTTTCTGCTAAAAAAACTAAACGTAAAATCATACCCATAAATATGAAGACGAATCCAGCACTTCCAACAAACCCCCATTCTTCACCTATTGTACAAAAAATAAAGTCAGTACTTTGTTCAGGAACAAAATCAAATCTTGTTTGTGTTCCCTTTAAGTATCCCTTGCCAGCAAACCCTCCCGAACCAATCGCAATTTTTGATTGTATAAGGTTATATCCAGCACCATATGGGTCAAACTCCTTACCTAATAAAACATTTATTCTTTTACTTTGGTGAGGAGATAAAACTTCGTTAAATATATAATTTACACTTAAAATAAATAATAGTGAAATACACCAACCAATTAAAATAGTGAATAAATCTTTTTTATTTTTCCTAAAAATAAATGAAAAAACTAATGTAATTACTGTAAATATTGAGCCTAAAATCACTTTATCTATAAGTAGAGTTAGTGTAAATAATATTGCTATTATTAATAAAAATATAAGAATATTTGTTGATAATCCTTCTCTATATAAAACAAGTATAAAAGAGCAGTATACAAGTGCAGTTCCTGTATCGTTCTGTAGAATGATGAGTAGGAAAGGTATAGCGATAATTAAATAAGATAAAATTTTTGTTTTTAAATTTAGATTTTTAATGTGCTGCATATTAAAAAATTTAGCTAGTGCTAGTGCCGTAGTGAATTTAGCAAACTCTGATGGTTGGAATTTTAGACCTCCTATTTCAAACCAGGATGTTGCTCCTGATGTTACACTTCCAATTATTAAGACTGAGATCAGTAAAATTATTATTGCTACATAAAATATATACGATAGTGAATAAAAGAATTTCCAATCAATTATTAAAATTATAAAAGCAACAAACGAAGAAAATAAAATAAAAAATAGTTGTTTTCCGTATCTTGTTGTGAAATCTAATGTAAAATTTAAATCATCATTATATTGAGATGCGTAAATATTTAGCCATCCAAAAATTATTAATAGAACATATAAAGAAACTGTAACTAAATCAATATTAGCGAATATATTTTTAGCTATTCTCATTTATTAGAAACTAAATTACCATTTAAAATAAAATCTTCTAATTTTTGATTAGTTGGTTTATTTAAATACTTCTCAATCATTAATGAGGATATTGGAGCAGCCCATTTTGATCCCCAACCTCCATTTTCAATGTATACAGCAATTGCTATTTTTGGATTATCTTTTGGAGCAAATGCAATAAATATTGAATGATCCTCACCGTGCGGGTTTTCTGCTGTTCCAGTTTTGCCACAGATTGTAATATTTTTGTTGAATATATTATTTGCAGTTCCTTTAGGGCTAGATATTACTTGTTCCATCCCTTCAATTACAATGTCAAAGTTTTTTTTACTTATCGTTGAATATTTTTTTATCGTAAAATTACTGTCAATTTTTTCCTTATTTTCAATACCGCTAATTATATGAGGTGTATAATAATATCCTCTATTGGCAATTATACAAGTTATATTAGCCATTTGTATAGGAGTTAATAGTAGTTCCCCTTGTCCAATAGCTGTAGAGATTATAGTAGAAGAATTCCAATATTTTTTTCCATAAGTATTATTATAATACTCCTGTTTTGGTAGTTTTCCTTTTGCTCCCGTTAAAAAATCATTATTCATCCAATCGCCTATTCCAAAACTCTGTAAATGATTCCTCCACACTTCATATGCCTGATGAGTATTGTCATATTTCTTAAATATTTCTGCAAATGTTTTGCAGAAATACGAATTACATGAAATTGCAATTGCACTCTTTAACGATAAGTTTTGTCTATGGGGATGACACCCTACTTTTTTATCTTTTTCATATTCATATCCATCGTCACAAGAAAATATCGTCATTGGGCTAATAACTTTCTCTTCTAAAGAGATTAATCCATTAATTAATTTAAATGTTGATCCTGGAGGGTATTGTCCTGTTAATGCCCTGTTAAATAAGGGTTTATTTTTATTTTCTATTAAATTTTTATATTCTTTTGATCTATTTCTTCCACTTAAGATATTTGGATTATAAGTTGGGGCTGAAATAAGTGATAATATCTCCCCTGAGTTTGGCTCAATAGCTACAATTGCCCCAATTTTATTTTGCATTAATTGTTCTCCATACTCTTGTAGCTTTATGTCTATTGTAGAAATTAATGTTTTACCTGTTTTCGGTAAAGTATCAAATTTCCCTTCATTAAATTTTCCCTGACTTCTATTGTGAACATCAACTAATGTAATACCCATACCTTTTTCTCCTCTTAGCTTAGCTTCATACCCTCCCTCTATTCCTTTAACCCCAATTAAATCTCCATTGTTATAGTACTTATCTAAGGCTACTTTTTTTGAGTTCACTTCACCTAAATAACCAAGTAAATGTGCTCCTACTTGCGTTGCATACTTTCTAGTATTTATTGTTTGTAAAAAAAAACCAGGAAATTGAAATAATTTTTCTTGAAGTTCGCTAGCATCTTCTATGCTTATTTGTTTCTGAAAAATACTTTCTTTATATTTTGAATAATTATTTGCTTCATAAATCTTTTCTCTAAATTTATTTTGAGTTATTCCTATCATTTGACATAACTTCAATGTATCCATTTCTTTTGTTTCTCTTGGAATTACTAATAAATTATATGAGGGAGAATTAGAAACTATTAAATTACTATCTCTATCATATATTAACCCTCTAACTGGGTTTAATATGTCATATCTAAAAGCATTATTCTTTGCTGAAAATTTATACTTATCATTTACCAGCTGAATTCTGAATAATTGAATTATAAATATAGATGATACAAGCAAAAATATTGCTAAGATAATATTGCTTCTTTTTTGATACTTGTTCATTTCTTATAAAAGAATAGTTGCGTAATTAAAATAATTATTGTTGTTGTAATTGAGCTTAAAAAAATTTTCAATATTATTTTAAAATCCAACATTAAGTGTTCAAGAAAGAATAATGAAGTGAGATGAATAAATGATAGTAAAAATGTAAAAGTTAGAAAAGATTTAGGTCCAATTTTCTGCATTATTAATTCATCATTTTCATCAACTATATTATGAGGGATAGTTATTTTGGTAATAGTGTTTTTAAGAAATGCTATTAGTACTGAAGAAAAAGCATGAAAGCCAAGTGATCCTGAAAAAATATCAACGGATATTCCAAGTAAAAATGCATAGCATATTAAAAACCATTTTGGAGTATTATATGGTAAAACTAATATTAGAATTATGTATAAAAATGGATTTATATAAGAAAGAAAAAGAATTTCATTTAATACTAATACTTGAATAAGTACATATACTGGGATTTGTAGTGTATATTTAATTAAATTACTATTCATTTTTTAAGTTCTCTATTTTTAGCTGCTCAAATGCATCCATTGCTTTCATTATATAAACATTTGTTAATTTATTAAAATCCTCAAATAGTTTAACTTGAATGTCATAGTGGCCTTTTTCATAATTCTTATTAAAAGATTTAATAGTACCAATATTTATTCCCTCAGGAAATATAGTACTATAACCATTTGTACTGATTGTGTCATGTATTTTAATATTAACATGGTTAGGGATATTTTCTGCGTTGATTATTGTGTAGTCAAAGCCTTTCCATTTTAATGAGCCTGAATTATTTTGTTTGTTAAGCCGTATGCTAATTGATGATTCTTTATTTAAAATTGACATTACAAGACTAAATTTTTCACTTACTGAATGTACAATTCCTACAACTCCATTTAATGTAATAACTCCCATTCCTTCTTTAATTCCATGTACTCTTCCTTTATTTAGAGTAATGTAATTATTTCTTTTTTTTGTTGTGTTGTTAATGATTTTAGCGGGAGAATAACTAAAACTCTTTTTTGATTCTTTTAATCTTTTTGTATGTGAAGAGTTGATTAAAGATAGAAGTTTTGCATTTTCTTCTGCTAAATATTTATTTGTTTCCTTTAGATAAAAATAATCTTTTATGTTTTGAGAAGTGGAGAATATATATCCAGTATGCTTTTGAGTCAATTTAAGCATCTTATAGTTTTGGTAACTATTATTATTGATAATTAAAGTAGCAGAGATAGTTTGAAAGAGTAAAAATAGTAGTAGAAAATGATACATTCTAATGAAACGTATGAGATTCTGCATTTAAGTTTTTATCTTATTAAGAAAGTGTAGATTTCAGTATTTTTAAGTGCTATTCCTGTTCCTCTAGCTACAGCTCGAAGAGGGTCTTCTGCAACATAAACTGGTAATTTTGTTTTTTTGGAAATTCTTTTATCTAATCCTCTGAGCATGGAGCCTCCTCCTGTTAAGTAAAGTCCTTCATTATATATATCAGCAGATAAAGCTGGGGGTGTTTGGAAGAGAGCGCTCATAACAGCAGATTCAATTTGCTCAATGGAGCTATTTAAAGCACCTGCAATTTCTTTATATGTAACTATAATTTCTTTAGGAATACCACTCATTAAGTCTCGACCATGAACCGCGTAGTTGGGTGGTGGGTCATCTAATTCAGTTAGGGCAGATCCTACATTTATTTTAATTTGTTCTGCCATTATATCTCCAACTGCTATATTATGTCGCGTCTTCATGTAGTTGGTTATATTGTCTGTAAATTCATCTCCAGCTACCCTTATTGATTTATCACAAACTATTCCTCCTAAAGATATCACAGCAATTTCTGTTGTTCCTCCGCCAATATCAATCACCATATTGCCTTTAGGCTCTAAAACATCTATTCCAATTCCAATTGCTGCAGCCATTGGCTCATGTATTAGCCAAACATCTTTTGCGCCTGCGTGTTCCGCAGAATCCACTACTGCTCTTTTTTCTACTTCTGTAACTCCAGAAGGGATGCAAACTACCATTTTTAGAGCGGGTGCAAATAAAGATCTTTTTCTTGGGATCATTTTAATAAAGCCTCTTATCATTTGCTCAGAGGATTGAAAATCAGCAATTACACCATCTTTCAATGGTCTCAAGGTTTCTATATCCTTATGAGCTTTTCCATGCATTTGTTGTGCTTTTTTACCAATTGCAATAATTTCACCTGTACGAACATTCTTTGCAACAATTGATGGTTCGTCAACTACAACTTTATCATTATGAATTATAAGTGTGTTTGCTGTCCCAAGGTCAATTGCTATAGCTTCTTGCATGAAGTCGAAAAATCCCATATCTATGTTTTTTAATGTTTAAAGTGTCTTGTTTTTGTCATTACCATTGCCATTTTTTTCTCATTGCAATAATCTATTGAAAGATTATCTTTTATGGATCCTCCAGGTTGTATTACTGCTTTAATTCCTGCTTTATCAGCTAATTCTACACAGTCAGGGAATGGGAAAAAAGCATCTGATGCCATTACTGAACTGTTTAAGTCTAAATTAAACGTTTTAGCTTTTTCTACAGCTTGCTTTAATGCATCCACTCTTGATGTTTGACCAACTCCACTTGAGATTAACTGTTTATCTTTAGCAAATACAATTGTATTCGATTTAGTGTGTTTGCAAATTTTTGATGCAAAAATTAAATCTTCAATTTGTGTTTTAGAGGGTTTAATTTTTGTAACAGTTTTCATTATTTCAGGTGTATCTGTAACTAAATCTTTCGTTTGATAAAGTACGCCATTTAATGCAGTTCTGTACTGTGTTTTTGCTAAAATTATCTTTTTTTGTTTTAACAATACTCTATTTTTCTTTGTTTTTAATAACTCTAGACTTTCTTTAGAAAAACTAGGAGCAATCAAAACTTCATAAAATAATTTATTTATTTCTATTGCAGTTTCAAGGTCAATTTCTTTATTGGTAATAAGTACTCCTCCAAAAGCTGAAACAGGATCTCCCATTAATGCGTCTTTCCATGCATCTACTAGATTTTCTCTACTTGCTACACCACAGGCATTATTATGCTTTAAAACAATAAACGTTGTTTCATTGAACTCGTTAATTAAATTCACAGCAGCATCAACATCAAGCAAATTATTATATGATAATTCTTTGCCATTTTTTTGTTCAAACATTTTGTCAATTTCTCCAAAGAAAATACCTTTTTGATGTGGGTTCTCTCCGTATCTTAACTCTTTGTGATTTGTTTTACTTTCTTTGAAGACTATCTTTTCTTTTGAAAGTTGTTTGAAAATAGCGGTATCGTAATGTGAAGAAACATTAAATGCTTCTGCAGCAAAATCTTTTCTTAATTCTAATGTGTTATTTATCTCGGAGTCTATATCCAATAAGTCAGTTATTTTATTGTATTGATTTTTGGAGGAAATAACTAGCACATCATTATAGTTTTTTGCAGCTGCTCTTATTAGTGATATTCCTCCAATATCAATTTTTTCAATTATTTCGTTGTGAGTACCTCCATTAGAAACAGTTTGTTCAAATGGGTATAAATCAACGATCACTGCATCAAACTCAGTAATCTTATAATTTTCTACTTCTCTTTTGTCAGATTCATTATTTCTTCTTGACAAAATGCCTCCAAATATATTTGGGTGTAATGTTTTTACTCTGCCACCAAGAATAGGGGGGAAACCAGTCACTTCCTCAACTTTATTTACAGGAATGTTTAAGTCTTTAATAAATTTTTCAGTTCCTCCAGTAGAAAAAATATTAATTTTTTGTTGATTTAGTTTTTGTACGACGTCCTCTAATCCATTTTTATCAAAAACAGAAATTAGCACATTTTTAATTTGTTTTGAGTGGGTCATTTTCCATAAAGTTTAATGCAATTTTACCCAAATCTAATACAATTATCAAGTCATTTACTTACTAATAAATTTATTGTTAATAACTTACTAATCTTGTTGAAAATAATTTTTTTTAGCTAGTTTTTTTAATGATATTATCAAAAATTTCTAATAAATCATTTAGATTATAAATGTTGTTTGATTTTAATAATAATTTTTCTTTCACTTGCTTAAGCTTGAAAGTGTTAAAATGAATTTTAACAAAATCAATTACTTTGATAAAAGTATTAGAATCATAATACTTTGTGTTTTTATTTGATGGCAAATAAGCACTTAAGTTGTTGTTTTTTAGAACAACTCTTTCAATGCCTAATTCTTTAGCTTTCCATTTTAATCTTAATAATTTGAAGATATTAAAAATATTTTCTGGAAGTTTTCCAAATCTATCATTTAAGTTTGATTTGAATATCTTTAATTCTTCATCATTTTTAATTTCATTTAATTTCTTGTAAAGAGATATTCTCTCTTCAATACTGCTTACGTAAGTGTTAGGTATTTGTATTTCAAGATCTGTATCTATTTGACAATCTAGTATTTTAAACTCTTCTTCGCTTTCATCAAATACATCTTTAAATTTTTCATTTTTCAACTCTTCAATAGCTTCATTTAAAATTCTTTGATACATCTCAAAACCAATCTCATTTATAAAGCCGCTTTGGTCTGCTCCAAGTAAATCTCCCGCTCCTCTAATATCTAAATCTCTCATTGCAATTTTAAAACCGCTTCCAATATTTGAAAATTGTTCTAAAGCATTTAATCTTTTTCTAGAATCTTCTGATAGATGATTTGTTGGTGGACTAATTAAGAAACAAAATGCTTTTTTATTACTTCTCCCAACTCTACCTCTCATTTGATGAAGGTCACTTAAGCCAAAGTTTTGTGCATTATTTATAATAATTGTGTTTGCATTTGGGATATCTACACCATTTTCAATTATTGTTGTTGAAACTAAGACATCAAATTGTCCTTCCATAAAATCAATCATCAGGTTTTCAATTTGACTTCCTTGCATTTGACCATGACCAATTTTTATTTTAGCATCTGGGCAGATTCGTTGTATGAATCCAGCTATTTCATTTATGTTTTCTATTCTATTATGAACAAAAAATACCTGACCATTTCTGTCAATTTCATATTTTATTGCATCTCTTATCTTATTTTCATTAAAACGTATAATACTTGTATCTATACTTTGTCTGTTGGAAGGAGGAGTATTAATTATTGATAAATCTCTTGCTCCTAAAAGAGAGAATTGTAATGTTCTTGGAATTGGAGTAGCTGTTAAGGTTAATGTATCAATATTAGATTTAAATGATTTGAGCTTGTCTTTTATATTCACACCAAACTTTTGTTCTTCATCTACTATTAATAGCCCTAGGTCATTAAAGTTAATGTCTTTTCCAACAATTCGGTGAGTACCAATAATAATATCAATATTTCCTTCCTCTAACCTTTGAATTATTTCTTTTTGATCTGCCTTAGTTCTAAATCTATTTAGATAATCAATATTACAAGGAAGCTTGCTTAATCTTTTTTTAAATGTTTTGAAATGTTGAAGTGCTAGAATTGTTGTTGGTACTAAAATAGCAACTTGCTTATTATCTGCTACAGCTTTAAACGCCGCTCTAACAGCAATTTCTGTTTTGCCAAAGCCAACATCGCCACACACTAATCTATCCATTGGCATAGTTTTTTCCATATCCTCTTTAATAGCTATAGTTGCCTTAGTTTGATCAGGTGTGTCTTCAAACATAAATGATGCTTCTAGCTCATGTTGTAGGTATGAGTCTGGAGAAAAAGAAAACCCTTTAATAGACTTTCTCTTTGCGTATAATTGAATTAAGTTAAACGCAATTTGTTTAACTCTACTTTTTGTTTTTTGTTTTGTTTTTTGCCATGTCGGAGACCCTAGCTGGTGCATTTTTGGAGAACTACCTTCTTTGCCAGAGAATTTGGCTATTTTGTGAAGTGCATGAATACTTATGTATAATATATCCCCATCTTTATAACTTAGCTTAATAACTTCTTGAGTTTGGTTGTTGTTAGAGATTTTGTGTAATCCACTAAATTGTCCAATTCCATGGTCAATATGAGTAATGTAATCTCCAACTTGGAGATTAGTTAATTCGTTTATTGTTATTGCTTGTTTATCATTAAATTTAGTTTTTGATTTAAATCTGTGATGCCTGTCAAATATTTGATGGTCAGTATAAATAGCAATTTTATTGTCATTATCAACAAACCCTTCATGCAGTACTATTTGATGATATTCTATTTGGATATCTTTATCTTTTTCTGAAAAAATATTTTGCAATCTTTCTTTTTGCTCTATTGAAGAGCATAAAATAATATTCTTGATTCCATTAGAAATATTTTTTTTAATGTCTATTATTAGCATTTCAATTTTTTTATTGAAATGAATCAGAGGTTCGCAGTTTTTAATAATGACATTTTCTTTAAGATAATTTTTATCATTATTATGAATTATAGTCTGTAATTTAATCGATGAGATTAGAGATTTTCCATTTGTAAATAAATATTTAGGCTCTATTTTATGAGTATTTGATTCTTTTTTAATACTATCATAAATTGTTTTAGACTTTTCAAAATTTTCATTTAAAACTCCTAAAGTGAAGTCCAGATCTTTAATCCAAATATTAGAATTAGGATCTATATAATCTAAAAAACATACTTTTTCAGTTTGTAGATACTTGTCTTGTGTGTTTGGGGTAATTTTTATTTTCTTTTCAATTTTGATAGATAGTTGTGTGTTGATATCAAAAGAACGAAGTGATTCTATTTCATTACTATTGAATTCAATTCTTACAGGAGACTCACTACCAAAAGAAAAAACATCAAAAATTCCACCTCTAATAGAATATTGTCCTGGGTCAGTAACAAAATTTTGAAAATCAAAATTTAACTCATTTAATTTATTTTCTAAATTATCTAGTTCAACTTTTTGTCCTACTTTTAATGAAAATGTTTGTTTTTTTAATTCTTTAGTGCTTATAACTTTTTCAGTTAACGCTTCTGAATAAGTTATTATTGTTGGTTGGTTTTTTGTGTTTAATTTGTTTAGTACCTCAGCTCGAAGTAGAACATTAGCATTGTCAGTTTCTTCAATTTGGTAAGGTCTTCTATATGATGATGGAAAAAAATATATTTCATCTTTGCTCAATGTTTCTAAATCGTTTATGAAATATGAGGCTTCCTCTTTATCTTTAAAAATAAAGAGATTTGTTTTGTTTGAGTTTTTTAGAAAATGAGATATATCTATAGCTAAAGATGATCCTATGTTACCATTATAAACAATATCGGATACATCATTCTTTAAAAGTTGTTGAAGTTTATTTAAGCTTTTAGATTCCTTAAAATAATTTAATAATCTTTCAGTCAAATTATATTTTATGTATTTCATTTAGCATTTCTACATACCAGCTTGTATTAACATTAAATTTCTTACCACCTTTAATTCTCGAGAAATCGATACATGAAAGGATGTTTTCATTATCTTCATCCCAGCCAATTACCCCATTCAATCCGTTATTAGCAGCCTCAACGGCTTTGTCAGCGCATGCAAAAATAAGTTCTAGATCTTTTTCATTAGCTTTAGAGGATCTGCTGAAATATCCGCTTTTTTGAACCAATACTTTTTTTGCTCCTAATCTTTTTTTAAGTTCTTTTGCGAACCAAATACCAGGATTTATTTCATCTAATCTAACATGTCCAAAAGCATCTCTTGGAATAGTTTCTTTTTCCCTCTCCATTTGATCAATAATAACTTCTAAGCCAGCGCCTTCACTTAGAAAAATATTTACACAGTCATGCTTTGTCATGATTTTTGAGAGTCTTCTGCATTCCTGATCTAGATTAAGTTTTTCTTCTGGTAAAAAAATTGCATGAATATCCCACTTTTCTTTAACTAGACCAATCTCATCAAGGAAATTAAAATTATTTAATCTTTTACGGTACTCTCTTGCAGTTGCAGCAGTTAACCAACCACAATTTCTTCCCATAACCTCATGAATTATAAGCTGCTTATCACTTGTAGTATTTTCATTAACTACATTTTCAAAAAAAATTGCTCCTTGTTCTGCAGCTGTCCAAGCACCTAAAGTTTGTTTAATGGGGTATACATCATTGTCAACAGTCTTAGGAAGACCAACTACTGTAAGTTTATAATTATTTTTAAGTAAATAATTCGAGAGGTCAGCGGCAGTAGTGTTAGTATCATCACCTCCAATTGTATGTAAAATAGTGATTTTATCTTTTACCAGCTGATTGGCAGCTACTTCTAGAGGTATTTGCCCATTTTTAATATAATTATTTTTTAGGCAATCATCAATATTAGTTAATTTCACTCTACTATTACCTAATGGGCTTCCGCCAAATTTATAAAAAGAAGAAATTTTTGATATTAGTGTTCTATTAAAAGAGATGCTATTTCCAAGTAATAATCCTTTGTATCCATTTAAATATCCAATAATTTCTGCTTTTGGATACTTGTTGAAATAGTTTTCAGTTAGTCTTCCAATTGAAGCGGATAAGCAAGGAGCTATTCCTCCTGATGTTAGAAAAGCAATTTTCATATATTGCAAATATCTAATATTTTCATTAATTATTTGCTAAAACTATTAGTAAGTTTGCATTCTAGTAAAATGAATATATTATGATTGAAATATTAAAATTTGGTGGAGCTTCCATTAAAAATACTGATTCAATTAAGTCTGTAGTAAAAATTTTAAAAACATATAATAATGAAAATATTGTTATTGTTTTTTCCGCTATTGCTAATGTAACGAACCTACTAGAGGAACTTGTTGAACTTTATACTGAAAAAAGCTCTAAAGTTTTATCAAAAATAAATGAAATTAAAAAACTTCATTTTGATATTTTAAAAGATCTTTTTAATAAAAATCATCAAGTATATAATACAGTTAATAATTTATTTATTGAAATTGATTGGGTGTTAGAAGAAGAGCCAAATTTAGAATTTTCATATGATTACGATCAAATTGTTTCTGTAGGAGAATTGCTCTCATCTAATATTATGTCAGCATATTTAAAAGAGTGTGGATTTTCAAATATTTTTTTAGATATTAGAGATGTTTTAAAAACTGACAATTCTCATCAAAATGCAAATATTGATTGGCAGTTAACTGAAAAGTATGCTAATGAAAATATTTCTTCTTTCCCATCAGTAACTCAAGGTTTTATAGGTTGTACATCAGAAAATTTCACTACAACTTTAGGAAGAGAGGGGTCAGATTTTTCAGCAGCTATTTTAGCAAGTGTTTTAAACGCGAAGAAGGTAGTGATTTGGAAAGATGTTGATGGTGTTTTAAATGCTGATCCAAGATATTTTAATGAAACGCAGGTGATCCCTAGACTTTCTTTTACTGAAGCTGTTGAGTTAGCTTTTTACGGAGCTAAAGTTATACATCCTAAAACAATTCAACCGCTGCAAAATAAAATGATACCTCTGCATGTTAGATCTTTTATTAATACTAATAAAGTTGGTACTGTAATTGATAATTCAGAAAACATAAATAACTTAGCTTCCTTCATTGTTAAGAAAAATCAAATATTATTGTCTATTTCAGCTAAAAATTTGTCATTTATAGTTGAAGAGCATTTAGGATATATTTTCTCTCTTTTTTCTAAAAATAATATAGTTGTTAATTTAATGCAAAATTCAGCTGTAAGTCTGTCATTATGTGTGGATAATAATAGGTATAATTTAAGCAGATCTATCGATGAGTTATCTAAAAAGTTTGATGTTTTATATAATAATGATTTGCTGTTATATACAATACGAAACTATAATGAACAAGTAATTTCTTCCTTTGTTAAAGATAAAAATATTTTACTTGAACAAAAAAGTAGAAATACAATACAATTTATAGTAGCCTAAATGTATCTTATATGCGTATATTTGACAAAATCTTCTAATGAATAATTTACATTCTTTTCACATTCCAGTAATGGGAACTGCTTTCACTGCAGATACTCCTTTAAAAGTTGCTCAGTTTGGTATAGACTCAGTAATTTCAATTGTTGACGATGTTTTACTAGAAAGGCTAAGACAAGTATACTGCGAAAAGAATAACTTGCCATATCTTGAAATCCATAAATCATCTGAGGATTCGAGAGCTAATAGGATTACATCTTATCTCAATTTAGTAAATGATTTATCTCAAATTAAACTTAAAGAGTTGACAACTTTAAGTAAAGAGAAATTTGATGATATAAAAAAGTATTTTGATATTTTGCCTGATCATTCTTTTGTAAAAAATGAATTTTATAAAATAATTGATCAAAATTTTAATTTTGAAGATCTTAAAGTTTGGTTAAAAGCTAATTTATCTTTAGGTAGTATCGATGTTAATATTATGACTAAGGTTGATAAACCAAATTTTCATAAAAATAAAGAACTCCCTTCTGAATATAATGATGCTCATGCTGCCCTAAGAGGATATGCTCAAAGTAATTTAGAGTCTTCAGTGATCTTTTCTGCTGGAATGAATCCACGATTATATGGATATATTGGTCAGTTTGAAGATTTCTATCCAAATGCAGATGGTTATATTAAAAAGAAGATTGTTTTAAAAGTCAGTGATTATCGTTCAGCTGTTATTCAAGGAAAATTTTTAGCAAAAAAAGGGTTATGGGTCTCTGAATATAGGATTGAATCAGGTCTTAATTGCGGCGGACATGCTTTTGCTACAGATGGTTTATTAATGGGGCCAATACTTGCTGAATTTAGAGATAATAGAATAGATTTAATTAATCAAACTTATGAGGTTTTATTAAAAGGACTTGAAAATTCTAAAAGAGTTATTCCTAAAGATGTGCTGCCTCTTAAAATTACTGCTCAAGGGGGGGTTGGTACAGCAAAAGAGCAATCTTTTTTAGTTGATTATTATAATCTTGATTCTGTTGGATGGGGAACTCCTTTTTTACTTGTTCCTGAAGCAACTACAGTTGATAAAGAAACAAGAGAGAAGTTACTTAAAGCCAAAGAAGAAGATTTATACCTTAGTAATGTTTCTCCTCTTGGAGTTCCATTTAATAACCTAAGAAATAATTCTAAAGATCTTGAAAAACTAGATAAAATATCTGAGGGTAATCCTGGAAGCTCTTGTCCAAGAAGATTTCTTGCATTAAGCAGTGAATATGGCGATAAGGGTATTTGTACTGCATCAAGAAAGTTTCAAAAAAATAAAATTAGTGAGATTAATAATGATTCAACTATTAATTATAATAAAGTAGTTGATAAGACTTGTTTGTGTATGGGACTCGCAGCAGCAGCTGTTGTGAATTTTGGAATTGAAAATAAAGAAAGTAAAAATGTTTCCATCTGCCCAGGTCCTAATTTGGCTTATTTTTCACAATATATGAGCTTAAAAGAAATTTCATCTCAAATTTACGGTATGTCAAAAAGTATTACAAGATTAGATAGGCCCCATATGTTTATTAAGGAGCTAGATTTATATATCAAATATATTTCTGACAAATTAGTTGAAACATCCGGCGAATTAAATAAGAAACAAGAAAAATACTTTAATAAGTTTTTGATAAATCTAAATGAAGGAATCAATTATTATAATTTATTATTTGATAAAGTTCAAGTTAAGTTTAGTCAAACAAAGCAGGAGATTATGCGTGATTTAAAATCTCAAACTGAAGAATTATCCTTGATGTCTAAAAAAGTTGAAATTATTTTAGAGAGATAATTTTTTCAATAATTAGATTAGATATTTTTATTTTACTTTCTTTTGTCCAGCCAGCTATATGTGGTGATAATATCGTGTCCTCAGATCTTAAAATATAATTGAGGTTTGTATCATTTTTTTTGACAACCATATCTTCAAAAGATGTTTTTTCATTTTCCATAACATCCAGACATGCTCCTAATATTTTTTGATTTTTTAATCCGTAAACAATTGCTTCATTTTTTGCGCATTTCCCTCTTGATGTATTAATGAGGTATATAGGTTTTTTGAAATTTTCAATAAACTTTCTGTCTACGTAATACGTATTTTCTTTATTTAAATTTATGTGCAGACTTAATATATCAGCTTTCTGAAAAATATCTTTTAATGTGCTTTTAAAATTATAATTTGCTAAATACTTGTCATAAGCAAGTATTTTTATGTTAAATCCAGACAATAAACTAGCAAATGCGCTCCCATTATTGCCGAATCCAATTATTCCAATTGTCTTACCAGAAAGTTCAATTCCTCTGTTTTTTTCTCTTTGCCAAACTCCATTTTTAACCTCTTGATTTGCTTTATTAATATTATTAAATAAATTTAAAAGCATAGCTAAAGCATGCTCTGCTACTGCATTAGCATTGCCTGCTGCTGCATTAAAACATTTTATTCCTTTTAGCTCTGCGTAATTGGTGTCAATATTCTCCATGCCGGATCCAGCTCTTGCAATAAATTTTAAATTTTCACAATCATTTATGAAAGCCTTATCAATAACAAATCTGCTTCTAATAATAATACCATCATAATTTTTTATTATTTTTTGAATTTCATCTTTAGGGGTTTGGTCTTTTATATCATAAGCAATATTGTTTTTTTCTAAACTCTTAATAAGTAACTTGCTTACTTGGTCAATTATAATAATTTTCATTATAAAATAGCTTGTCCTATTGAGAAGTAAATTATTAGTCCAAGGATGTCATTTACTGTTGTAATGAATGGTCCTGTTGCTAGAGCTGGGTCAATATTATTCTTATTAAGAATTAAAGGAATAAATGTGCCAAATATTGCTGCAAATATAATTACACTAAGAAGAGAGATACTGACTGTTATGCTTAATGCAAAACTAAATCCCAAGATAATTGTGACAAATAATATTATAATTGAGCATATTATCCCATTTAATAAACCTACTCCAAATTCTCTAATTAATTTATTCGATATGTTATTAGATTGTAAATTGTTATTTGCTAAGCCTTGAACAACAATTGCAGCTGATTGAACACCTACATTACCTCCCATTGCGGCAATTAAAGGAATAAAAAATGCAAGTTCAAAATTATTTTCAAGATCAAAAATACCGATTATTTTTGCACCTAAAATACCTCCCACCATTCCAATTATTAGCCATGGAAGTCTTGCTCTTGTTAATTCAAAAATATTGTCGTTAGATTCAATGTCTTCAGAAATACCCGATGCCATTTGATAGTCTTTTTCAGCATCTTCCTTAACGTAATCAATTACATCGTCTATCGTAATTCTACCAAGTAGTTTGTTGTTCTTGTCAACAACTGGAAGAACTACCAAATCATATTTATTCATAATATTTGCAACAACTTCTTTTTTTTCATAGGATTTTACTGATATAATATCTTTTTTTATTATTGATTTAATTGGAGTAGATTTCTCGCTTACTAAAAGATTTCTAAGTGATAAAAGACCTAATAGGATGTTATTATTGTCAATGATGTAAATAGTGTGTACCATTTTAATTCTTTTAGCTTGTTTTCGCATTTCAGCTAAGCATTCTACTGTAGACCAATTTTCATTAACCTTAATGAGTTCTTTAGCCATGAGCCCTCCGGCTGTGTTAGTGTCGTATGAAAGTAAGTCTGTAATGTTATTATACTGACTTTTATCTTCAATATAAGTTAATACCTTGTTTTTTTTATCTTCAGACAGGTCTGATATTATATCCACAGCATCATCTGATTCAAGTTTTTCTATAAGATCTTCTGCTATTTCTTTCGGACTTAATTCAGAAAGAAAATTATCTCTAATTTCATCTTCAAGTTCAATAATAGTGTCAGCTGATTTCTGTGATTCTAGAATTTCAAAGATATACTGACCTTCATCATCATTTAAATTTTCTATTATCTCAGCTATGTCTGCCGGATGTATTTCAAGAAATATTTTTATTATAGCAGCCTGTTCTCTACTTTTTATTAAAGTAGTTACCTGTTTAAGAAATTTTGAGGTTATTTCAAGCTTTTTCAGCATTCTGAGTTATTTTAATAAAATCATCTACACTTAATTGTTCTGCTCGAAGCTGCAAAAGGGGTTCTATTATTGGTCTAGTTTCTAAATTATAACTTTTTAAGGCATTTCGTAAAGTTTTTCTTCTTTGATTATATGCTGATTTCACTATTTGCTTAAATAATTTTTTAGAACAGTCTAAACTTACTCTATTGTTTCTAGTAATTTTAATTACGGTAGACTGTACTTTTGGAGGAGGTGAGAAATAGTTCGGTTCTAAATCTAAGCAGTGTTCAATGTCAAAAAATGCTTGAATTAAAACACTTAGTATTCCTCTCTTGCGTCCTTTTAATGATAATACTCTATCAGCTACTTCTTTTTGAAACATTCCTACCACCTCATTTACTTTGTCATGATTCCCCCACACTTTAAATAAAATTTGTGATGAAATATTGTAAGGAAAATTTCCAATAATTGCAACTTTATTTTTAAAGTGATTAACTAAATCAAATTTTAAAAAATCACCTTCAATTATATTTTTTTTTAAATCAGGAAATTTTTCATTTAAATAGAGTACAGATTCTGAATCAATTTCAATCAGATGAAAATCTATGTCTTTATTTAAGATATGTTTTGTTAATATCCCCATTCCAGGGCCTATTTCTAGCAAATGCTGGTAATTATTGTATGATAGAAAATTGGTAATTTTTTCTGCCATATCATTATTATTTAGAAAATGTTGTCCTAAATACTTTTTAGCTTTAACTAATTTCATTAACTCTTTTTTAATCTTTTAAAAAGCTTGGATGCAAATACAAAATTATTAAGTTCTTTATTTTGACTATTTATTAAATCATCTTTTGTACCCTGCCAGCATAACATACCCTTATGAAGATACGCAATACTTTCTCCTATTTCCATTACAGAATTCATGTCATGAGTATTAACAATTGTTGTTATGTTATTTTCTTCTGTAATTTCTTGTATCAGATTGTCAATTAGAATAGCGGTTCTGGGATCTAAGCCTGAATTAGGTTCATCACATAAAAGATATTTAGGTTTCATTACAATTGCTCTAGCAATTGAGACCCTTTTGGTCATTCCACCACTTAACTCACTTGGTAAAAGGTGATTGCAGTTTTCTAGATTGACTCTCTTCAAACATTCATTTACACGATTAATTTTTTCTTCAATGCTAAATTCTGTAAACATTGTTAACGGAAATAGAATATTGTCTTGTACAGTCATGTAGTCATATAAAGCGCCTTTTTGAAATAGCATTCCTATTTCTTTTCTTAACTTTCTTTTTTCTTTTATTTTAAGCTTATGAAAGTCTCTGCCATCAAAAAGAACTTCTCCATCATCAATACTATTTAGCCCAATTAATGATCTTAATAAGGTTGTTTTTCCTGAACCGCTTTCTCCAATAATTAGATTTGTTTTTCCTCTTTTAAAGTTAAAAGAGACATTATCAAGTACTAATTTTTCTGAGAAAGATTTACAAATATTTTTTATTTCTATCATGCTAATAAAAGATCAGTTAGTAGGAAGTTAAATAAAAGTATAAAAATACTGCTATACACAACTGCTCTTGTACTTGAAGCGCCAACTTCTAAAGCCCCTCCCTTTGTATAGTAACCAAAATATGATGAGACAGATGAAATAATAAAAGCAAATACGGTTGTTTTGATTAGGCAATATGTTATGTAAAATGGATTAAAATCAAATTTTATTCCGTATAAATATGATGCAGTAGTTATTCCAGTATTTTGACAACCAACCCATCCTCCAATTAATCCAATAGATATACTTAATATAATTAAGCATGGAAAGAATAATAACGATGCGATTATTTTTGGTAAAATTAAAAATGAAGCAGAATTTACACCCATTATTTCAAGTGCGTCAATTTGTTCAGAGACTCTCATTGAGCCTATTTCTGAAGCAATATTTGAGCCAATTTTCCCAGCTAGAATTAATGATAGCATTGTAGGGCAAAATTCAAGAAGTAGTGATTCTCTAGTTGCAAATCCAATAAGATATTTTGGATATAATGGACTCTCAAAATTATATGCAGTTTGAATACTTACAACAGCTCCAATAAAAAATGATATAATTGTTACAATACCGATAGAGTCAAGACCAATTTTTTTAAACTCAAGATTTAATTGTTTGAGAAAAATTGTCCTTTTTTCAGGAAAACTAAACACCTTATTAAGCATTAGTAGATATTTCCCTAGATGTTTAAGTATTTTGTTCATTAGGCTTAAAAGTAACTATTTTATTTAAATTTACATCATGCTTAAGCAGACTCAAATTATTTGTATTTTATTTTTTATTTTCATTTTTATTAGTTCTTGTTCGTTGATTAAAAAGAATAATTGTGATTGTCCAGATTTCACTAAAGATTCTAAGCAAATAAAATTAGATAAAATTCATATTTAGTGCAAAGTTATAGTCAATACTTGCCGTTGAAATCTTTAAATATTATTAATAATTGGATTGATGATTTATCTATTGAGATTATAGTTGTAAAAAAAAGAACAACTAAATTAGGTGATTTTCGAGTAAAAGGACATAGATTATTCATTACGATTAATGAAGACTTAAATAAATTTTCTTTTTTAATAACATTAATACATGAGTTATCTCATGCATTTGTTTATGTTCAATATGAAAAATTTATAAAACCTCATGGAATTGAATGGAAAAATATGTTTAAATCTAAAATGCATCAATTCATAGCTCTTAATATTTTTCCTGATGATATTTTACAAGCATTAGAGATACATATGCTTATGCCTTCCGCATCAAGTTGTAATGATGTTAATCTCTCATTAGCCTTGTCTAAATATGATGCGATTAAGCAAATATTTCTTTCAAAAATAAGAGAAGGAGAGTGTTTTATCTATGGAAAAGATAGAGTTTTTATTAAACAAGAAAAATTACGCAAGAGGTTTAAGTGTCAGGAATTATTAACAAAAAAAATATATTTATTTAACCCCCTTGCTCCGGTCCAACTATTTACTTAGTTTGTTAAATATATTGTAACTTTACAATAAATAAAACTACTGAATTTTGGATAAAAATAATTATGCTGTTATTATGGCTGGAGGAGTAGGTTCTAGATTTTGGCCAATTAGTAAAACAGAATGTCCTAAACAGTTTCTCGATATATTATCTGTTGGAGAAACTTTAATACAGCAAACATTTAGAAGGCTGCAAAAGGTCTGTCTAAAAGAGAATATTTTTGTTGTTACCAATCATTACTATAAGAGTCTATGTAAGGATCAGATAAATGATATTATTGAAGATAATATTTTATGTGAACCAGTTATGAGAAATACCGCTCCTTGTATTGCTTATGCTGCATATAAAATTTTTGATTTAAATAATCAAGCTAAATTAATTATTGCTCCATCTGATCATTTAATTTTAAATGAGGATGCTTTTGTAAAATCAGTTACTAATGTGTTTAATTCTGTTAAAGACTCTGATATATTAGTGACTTTGGGAATATCTCCTTCAAGGCCTGACACTGGTTATGGTTATATTCAATACTCTGATGAGAGTAGTTCTGTACTTAAAAATTTGAAAAAAGTTAAAACATTTACTGAAAAACCAAATGTTGAATTAGCATTGCAATTTATAGATAGTGGTGATTTTTTATGGAATGCTGGTATTTTTATCTTCTCTGCCTCTGCTATAATTAATAGTTTTAAAAAGCACTTAAGAGATGTCCATGATATTTTTTCTTCTGGATTTGGAATCTATAATACCACCGAAGAAGTTAGTTTTATTGAAAAAGTATTCCCGACATGTAAAAATATTTCTATAGATTATGGGGTTTTTGAAAAGTCAGATAAAGTTCATGTCTACCCATGTGACTTTGGATGGAGTGATTTAGGAACTTGGGGTTCTCTTTATTCTTTTTTAGATAAAGATGAACATGATAATACTTTGCAAGGTGAAGGAATTATGCTATATAATTCATCTAATAATATTATTCGAAATGAAGGAAGTAAAACCTTAATTGCTCAAGGATTAGATGGCTTTATTGTAGTTAATACTAATGATGCTTTACTAATATGTAAAAAGGAGGATGAGCAACAAATTAAAGTATTTGTAAATGATTTAAAAAAACAAGATCTTTAATAAATTAGTTGCTACACATTTTTTTTGGGTTTACCCATTCATTAAACTCTTCTTCAGTCAAATATTTTAATTTCAAGGCCTCTTCTTTTAGAGTAGTTCCGTTTTTATGTGCATTTTTAGCAATTTCTGAAGATTTATCATAGCCTATTTTAGTATTTAGAGCTGTCACTAACATCAAGGAGTTATCTAAGTTTTGCTTGATATTTTTTAAATTTGGTTCAATTCCATTAATGCATTTTTGTTCAAATGATTGACATGCATCTGCAATTAAGTGGCAAGATTGGATAAGATTACTAGCAATTAGAGGTTTAAAAACATTTAGCTGAAAATGTCCCTGCATGCCACCAACAGTGATTGCCATATCATTTCCAATTACTTGAGCGCATACCATAGTAAGCGCTTCAGATTGTGTTGGGTTTACTTTGCCAGGCATAATTGATGAGCCAGGTTCATTGGCAGGTATATTAATTTCTCCAATTCCGCATCTTGGTCCAGAAGCAAGTAGCCTAATGTCGTTTCCAATTTTATTAAGTGAAATTGCAATCTGCTTTAAGGCACCATGAGTTTCTATAAAAGCATCATGAGCGGAAAGAGCTTCAAATTTATTATCAGCACTTTTAAACTCTAATTTAGTAAACTCACTTATTTTTTTAGCTACTATTTTAGCATAACCTTTTGGTGAGTTAATACCCGTACCAACAGCTGTGCCTCCAATTGCAAGTTCTGCAAGATGAGGGAGTGTGTTTTTTAAAGCAATTAAACCATGTTCAAGTTGTGAGACATAAGCAGAAAACTCTTGACCTAATGTTAATGGTGTTGCATCCATAAGGTGTGTTCTTCCAATTTTAACAACATCATTAAATTTTTCTGCTTTGTTATTAATAGCATCTCTAAGATTTTTAATTGCTGGAATTGTTTTTTTAATTAACAGAGTATATGCTGCAATATGCATTGCAGTTGGAAATGTGTCATTAGAACTCTGGGATTTATTAACATCATCATTTGGATGAATTTCTCTTTTTTGGTCTGATAAAATTCCACCCATATTAATATGACTTACATTAGAAATAACTTCATTGATATTCATATTTGATTGAGTACCACTTCCTGTTTGCCAAATCACAAGAGGAAAATGATTATTATATTTTTGTTTAATTATATCATCACATACTTTTGAAATTGCATCTCTTTTAATTTCACTTAATACTCCTAATTTACAATTTGCATGAGCAGCAGATTTTTTTAGATATGCAAATCCGTATATGATTTCTAAGGGCATACTAGCGCTAGGTCCAATTTGAAAATTTTTTCTACTTCTTTCAGTTTGAGCACCCCAGTATTTTTCTACTGGTACTTTAACTTCACCCATAGTATCTTTTTCTATTCGATATTTCATTTTAGAATATTTTGTTGTTAAGATTAGTTATCGTTAATTTGCTTAAAATAAATTTAACATGAAATTTTTAGGCTTCTTATTATTTCTTTTCGTTTTTTTAATGGCTTTTTGGTGTCTTTTTTTCTTAGCTAGTGTTGTACCTTACTTTATTTATGTTTGGATTAGAGAAGGAAAGTTAGAAAATGACCAAATACCTAATTAACTTAACAAAGTTAATATTATTTTATTAACCCTCTTTAATTTTTTCCAAACTCCATCAGATAAGCCTTTATAAATGGATTTAATTCTCCGTTTAGTACTGCTTGAGGATTAGATGATTCATAATTTGTTCTTAAATCTTTAACAAGTTTATAGGGATGTAACACATAGTTCCTGATTTGTGAACCCCACTCTATTTTTTTTTTCTTTCCCTCAACTTTGTCTTTCTCCTCTTGTTTTTTCTTTTGTTCTATTTGGAATAGTTGTGATTTAAGAAGCTTTAGAGCTTTATCTTTATTTTCAAGTTGAGATCTAGTTTCAGAGTTTTCAATAATTATCCCAGATTTTTTATGTTTTAATCGGACAGCAGTTTCGACTTTATTCACCCCTTGACCTCCTGCTCCTCCTGCTCTAAAAGTATCCCAGCTTATATCAGAGGGGTTAATAGAAATTTCAATATTATCATCATATAGCGGGTAAATAAATACAGAAGCAAATGTAGTATGTCTTTTCGCATTAGAATCAAATGGCGATATTCTCACTAATCTATGAACGCCATTTTCAACTTTTAAATTACCATAAGCAAAATCTCCTTCAAATTCCAATGTCACAGATTTGATTCCAACTGGTTCTGCTTTTTGCAGATCTATTTCTTTTACTTTAAAATTATTTTTCTCTCCCCACATTAAATACATCCTCATTAACATTTCTGCCCAATCCTGTCCTTCTGTTCCTCCCGCTCCAGGATTTATAGTCATAATAGCAGACATCTTATCTTCTTTAGAGCTGAGCATGTTTTTAAACTCTAGATTTTCTATAAGCACTTTAGTGTTTTTTACTTGAATATTAATTTCTTCTTCGCTAGCGCTAAGCTCAATCAGAACCTCAATTTCTTCTATGAAATTACATATTTTGTAAAATGCATCAATCCAATTTTTGAGTAGTTTTTTTTCTTTTAAAATTTTTTCTGCTTTTTCAGGATTATTCCAAAAATCTGTGCTAATAATTTCTTGCCCAAACTCATTATCCAAAATTATTTTATTTTCAATGTCTAAGAACTTATGTAGTAGATCTTTTCTTTTTTTAAGGCCATTAATCGTTTCTTTTGTTATCATATTATTTTATTTCATCATTTATTAATTCCCAAACTAAATGTGATTCAAATCCTTTTTGATATAAGTATTTTGCTATCTTATTTTTTTTAATGAAAACATCTTTTTCTTTAATTGTTTTAGCTTTTAATATTATTAATTTAATTATAGTGTTACAGTATTCATTGTTATTAAAATCCTCTGTATGTTTTTTAATCATAATTGAAGCTAATCCTTTTTTTTTAAGCTCATATGTAATCTTTTTTTTCCCCCATTTTTTTATTTTAAATTTACCCGAACAGAACGAAGATATAAACCTTTCCTCATTAAGAAAGTTATTTTCTTTAAGATGTTGTATTATTTGATCATGTTTATTGTCTATTTCCCAAGTATGTAATTTCTTAATAATATCACTAATACATCTCTCTTGGATTGAGCAGTATTTCTCTAGTTTTTGAATTATAATATTTTCTTTATCCATCGTTTCAAAGTTAAATATTCTTATTTATAATTATACTTTTGCAGGCATGAAAAATAAGAAGGCAATATATTTATTATTCTTGTCAAATATCATTTCAGGACTTGCTCAAGGTATTAGTATGATAGCCATCCCATGGTATTTTATTGAAATTGTTGAAGCATCTGATTTTTTTGTTTATTCCTATATCATTATTACAATTGGAACATTGTTTTGGGGTATTTATGCAGGTGCATTAATTGACCGCTACTCTAGAAAAAAAATTTTTATTATCACTAATTTAGTTTGTGGTATTTTTATTGGCTTAATTGCCATTTATGGGCAAATGACTGGTGCTCTTTCTAATATTATGGTTGTATCTGTTTTTGCTGTTACTATTTTTAACTATAATATTCATTATCCTAACCTATATGCGTTCGGGCAGGAGATAACAGAAAAGAAGATGTATGGTAAACTTAATTCTTACATTGAGGTACAAGGACAAACGACAAGTGTTTTAGCTGGTGCTTTTGCTGCTATATTATTAACTGGAACAACTGATCAGAGTCTGGAAATAGCAGGTTTTAATTTTAATCTTCCTTTTGATGTTACTAAATGGGCTATACATGATATATTTCTTTTGGATGCATTCACATATTTAATTGTTATTGGTATTTTCTCACTCATAAAATATCAGCCAATTTCAAATTATGATATACATGTGGGTAGTTTAATATCTAGGCTTAAAGTTGGTTTTGATTATCTTAGATCTAATAAGACAGTTTTTATTTTTGGATTAACATCTTATATGCTTTTTGCTTTTACTTTGGTTGAATTACACGTTGTTCTACCTTCTTATGTTCATGATTTTTTAGCTGCCGATGGAAATGTTTATGCATCCTCTGAAGTTTATTATTCATTAGGGGCTATCTTTTCTGGAGTTTTAATACTTAGAATTTTTAAAAGAATTAATTCCTTTTATAGCGTTATAATTTTAATGTTCTTTGTTTCTCTAGCTTTCTTATCTATGACATTCTATAAGTTACTATGGGTTTTCTTTTTAGGAAATTTAATTTTAGGTGTTACAAATGCTGGTGTTAGAATTGTGAGGACAACATATTTATTTAATAATGTTCCAAACAACTTAATCGGAAGAGTTACTTCTGTTTTTAGTTCTTTAAATATTGTTGTTAGAGTTGTTTTAATATCAATACTATCTTTAAGCTTCTTTGATTTTGAGGATAATATAAGATGGGCTTATTTTATTGGAGTAATTTTAATGATAGTTTCTATAAGTATTTTGTTATATACTTACTTCTACGTCAATAAAAAAAAGGTTTAAAGGTCTTTTTTAACAATACTATACTGAAGTAAGTGTAGTCTTTCATCACCAATGACAGTAATATTTTTGTCAAACTTTTTACTCCACTTATATCTAATAGAAGAAAATGGCCATCCTTTATTAATATGACTAGCTACAAACGGATGTGTTGCAATATGTATTTTATTGTTATCAGATTCCGAAAGGTTTTCTATTTTGTGTTCAATCTGATCAATTAACAGTAAACTAGAGTTTATTTCGCCAGTACCGCTGCACATAGCACACTTTTCTTTAGTATCTATAGTCATGGCAGGTCTTACTCTTTGTCTTGTTATTTGAATAAGTCCAAATTTTGTAGGAGGAAGAATATTATGCTTAGCTTTATCCGTACTCATTGCCTGCTTAAGGCATTCAAATAATTTCTTGCGATTTTTTTCTAATTTTAAATCTATAAAATCTACCACAATAATTCCGCCCATATCTCTTAGCCTTAGCTGACGTGCAACTTCTTTAGCTGATTCTAGATTTACATCAAGAGCATTTTCTTCCTGATTTTTTTTCGCATCTACTTTTTTCCCGCTATTTACATCTATAACATGTAGTGCTTCAGTGTGTTCAATGACAAGATAAGTACCGTTTTTCATAGTAACTGCTTTTCCGAAAGATCCCTTAATTTGTTTTGTTACGTTATATTTCTGAAAAATAGGAGTTTCATCTTTGTATAGTTTTACATTTAATTCCTGATCAGGAGATATCCTAGCAAGATAATCTTGAAGTTCTACCTGAGTTTCTTTATCATTGACAATAATATTATTAAACTTTGCATCTAGTAAATCTCTTAATATTGCAGAAGCTCGACTTAGTTCTCCTAAAATTTTATTTGGCGCTTTTTCTCCTTTAAGTTTTTTGCTAATTATTTGCCATTTTTTATATAGATTTTTTAAATCTCGATCAAGTTCAGCAACTTTTTTTCCAGTAGCTACAGTTCTAATTATTACGCCAAAACCAGGAGGTTTAATACTCTTAATTAAGTTTTTAAGTCTAGATTTTTCTGCATTATCTCCTATCTTCTGAGATATTGAAACTCTATCTGAAAAAGGTATTAGAACCATGTATCTACCTGCTAGAGAGATTTCTGTAGTAAGTCTAGGACCTTTAGTAGAAATTGGTTCTTTAGAGATTTGAAGAAGTAAATGATCGCCTGACTTTAAAGTGTCAGCAATCTTTCCATCTTTTTCTATTTTTTTTTCTAATTTAAAATTTTTGAGCGAGGCAGTATTTAATTTACTTGATATAGATTTCTCAGTAAATTTTTTGAAAGAATTTATCTCGCTACCTAGATCTAAATAGTGAAGAAAACCATCTTTTTCATAACCTACATTTACAAATGCGGCGTTTAAACCAGGAACTACTTTCTTGGCTTTTCCTAAATATATGTCTCCTACTGAAAAGTTATTATCGTGCTTTTGTTTGTGTAATTCAATTAACTGACCATCACACAAAAGTGCAATTACTACTTCAGAAGGCCTTGAATCGATTATGAGATCGAATTTCATAGCTTTTTATTTCTGATTAAACAGATTTATAAAAACAATTTATTTGTTTTTATGTCTGTTTTTACGTGAGCGTTTTTTACGCTTGTGTGTAGCAATTTTTAATCTTTTCTTTTTCTTAGCTCCTGACATCTTTAAATCTTTTTTAACTTTTAATGAAAAAAGTTTAGTTTACTTTCTTTTTTACCTCTTGTAAAAATATTTTTGCAGGTTTAAATGATGGGATATGGTGTTCAGGTATAACGATCGTTGTGTTTTTCTTGATATTTCTTCCTGTTTTTTTAGCTCTTTTTTTTGCCTTAAAAGTTCCAAACCCTCTTAAAAAAACTGATTCATTTTCTGAAACTGAATCTTTAATTTCATTCATAAATGCTTCTACTACAGTCAGAGTTGTGATTTTTTCTACCCCCGTCATCGCTGAAATCTTACTAACCACTTCTGCTTTCGTCATTCTATTTATCTTTTAAATTTTAACTAATTTTGAGTTTGCAAATATATTAATTATTATGTTTAAAAAAGTTTTAATTTTCTTTTCTTTTTATTTAATCTATATGTTTTGGTTATGAATTTTAGTGATGAACTAATTATTTGGTATGAAGATCATAAAAGAGATTTGCCTTTTAGACATACTAATAATCCGTATAAAATTTGGTTATCTGAAATTATTCTGCAGCAAACCAAAGTGGATCAAGGGCTTCCGTATTATTATAAATTTATTAATAAATTTCCTGATATCATTTCGCTTGCCAATGCTGATGAAGATTTAGTTCTAAAATTATGGCAAGGTCTAGGTTATTATTCTAGAGCTCGAAATTTACATTTTAGTGCTAAATTTATTAGAGATAATTATAACGGTCTTTTCCCTGATTCATATAAGCAAATATTATCCCTTAAAGGCGTTGGTCTTTATACTGCCTCAGCTATTTCATCATTTGCATTTAATTTGCCCTATTCTGTTGTAGATGGAAATGTGATTCGTGTTCTTTCTCGCGTATTTGGTATTTCAGCAGAATTTGATACTAATTCTGGTATTAATAAATTTAGGGTTTTAGCACAAGATCTACTTCCTGAAAATAATCATGCTATTTACAATCAAGCAATAATGGAGTTTGGAGCATTATCATGTAAGCCCAAGAAGCCATTATGTTCTGGTTGTATTTTTGATTCTAATTGTTATGCCTTAAAAAATGATTTAGTATATAAACTTCCGAAGAAAAAAAATAAAATTAAAGTAAGAGATCGATTTATTCACTTTCTAATAATAAATAAGAATAATAAGATTTATCTTTCTAAAAATAGCAAAGGAGTTTGGACTGGCCTATATCAATTTCCATATTTAGAGTTAGATAAACAGTATAGTAATGATGATGTGGAGAAATCTGAAGCATGGAGTTCTTTTTTTCAGGATTTCCCTTATTTAATTACTAGAGTTTCAACTGGTATTAAACATAAATTATCGCATCAAAGATTAAACGTAGTTTTTTGGCATATAACATGTGATGAAATTATTTTAGATAAATTTAATTTATTTGATCCTAAATTAATTTCAGATTTACCCGTTTCTAGGTTAACGGACAAATATTTATTAGTTAATTCTATAACTTAAATTTTGTTACATTTGTTAAAAATTCAAAAATTGTCTGGAGTAAATAAAGTTATATTAATTGGAAATTTAGGTAAAGACCCAGATGTTAGATATTTAGATAATGGTGTAGCTGTTGCAAATATGTCTATCGCAACAACGGAAAATTATAAAAATAAAAAAGGAGATCGTGTTAGTCAGACTGAGTGGCATGAGATCGTCTTATGGCGTGGACTTGCTGAAATTGCTGAAAAATATTTAAAAAAAGGCTCTAGTGTTTATATTGAAGGAAAGATTAGAACTAATAAATGGGTTGATAAAGAAGGTGTAACCCGAAATAAGGTAGAGATAATGGCTGATAAGATGAATATGTTGTCTAAATCTATAAATAATGAAGATGTTTCTGATAATTCTCTTGATGATTTACCATTTTAAATAATCTTATTATACATTGAAAGAAGATCCCCTTCCCATATTATTAAATTTTTTTTCCGGAATTGAATTAAATTCAATCAATTTTGAAAATCTTTTATTTATTTTATTACTTCTATTATTAATTATTTTATCTGCTTTAATCTCCGGTGCTGAAGTTGCTTTTTTTGCTCTTGGTTCACATGATATTGAAGAACTAGAAAAGTCTAAGAAAAAACATAAATATATACTTAAGTTGCTTGAAAAGCCAAACTCCCTTTTAGCAACAATTTTAATAGCAAATAATTTTATTAATGTTTCCATTGTTATTATAGCGTCTTTTTTAACTAATATTTTGATTGAATTTCCTGAAGGCTCTGCTGTTGAATTTATTTTTCAAGTTATTCTTATAACATCTGTCTTGTTATTTTTTGGAGAAATAACGCCAAAGCTATATTCAAACCAAAACCCAATAAAATTTAGCTTAATGATGAGTTATCCATTATTTCTTTTGAACATTGTTTTTTATCCATTAAGTTTTATTTTAGTTTCCTCTACAAGGATTATTGAAAAAAGATTAGGTGATACAGGGGATGATATAAATGTTGAGGAAATATCTAAAGCTTTAGATTTAACTTCCGATCTTTCTAAGGGTAAAGAGGATAAAATATTAAGAAGTATTGTTGAGTTTGGGAATACAGATGTTAAAGAAATCATGAAATCAAGAGTAGATGTTGTGGCTATTGATAAAAATGAAGTTTATACAAATGTTTTGAAAGTAGTTGTTTCTTCAGGATACTCAAGAATTCCAGTTTTTGAAGATCAGTTTGATAATATTTTAGGAATTCTTTATATAAAAGACCTTATCCCTTTTTTAGATCAAGATGATAGTTTTAATTGGCTTAAGCTCTGTAGACCTTCAATTTTTGTTCCAGAAACTAAAATGATTAATCTTTTACTAAAAGAATTTCAATCTAAAAAAAACCATATAGCAATTGTTGTAGATGAGTATGGAGGGGCCTCTGGTATTGTAACTTTAGAAGATGTTTTGGAAGAGATTGTTGGAGAAATTAATGATGAATTTGATAATGAATACACTAATTATTCAAAACTTGATTCTGAAAATTATATTTTTGAGGGTAAAACATTGTTAAATGATTTTTTAAAGATTGTAGAGGGTGATCTTGGGTCTTTAGATGAATTAAAAGGTGAGTCTGATTCTATCGCAGGTCTTATTTTGGAAAATACAGGCAAGATCCCAAGTATTGGAGAAGAAATTGTTATAACTCCATATACTTTTAAAGTTGAATCCGTAGATCTTAGACGAATAAAAAGAGTAAAAGTTACTATAAATGAAATATAAGATCTTTTTTTTATTATTAATGTTTGCATGTAGTTCTAATTACACGCCTAAGCCTAGAGCTTATGTTAAAATTAATCTACCTATAAAAGAATATTTACTATTTGATTCAGATGAGTTTCAACTAAATTTTAGATATCCTAAATATTCTGATATTCAGGTTGCTGAAAAATCTAATTTCATTAATGTTAATTTTAAGAGTTTCTCTGGTATTCTGCACCTTACTTATGTAAAGCTTAATAATAATTTATATGAGCATATTGAAGATGCAAGATCTCTCGCTTACAAGCATAATGTTCAAGCTAATTCCATTAGTGAACAAGTTTATATTGATTCTGAGAATAAAGTTTTTGGTATGCTTTACGACTATTCAGGTATGACCGCTACATCAACACAGTTTTATTTAACAGACAGTATTAGTCATTTTCTTAGAGGTTCGTTTTATTTTGATACCGAAATAAATGATTCAATTGCTCCAGTAAATATATTTATTAAAGAAGATGTTAGATTTCTGGTTGAAAGTGTTAGATGGGAATAATGAATAAAACTTATTTAAATTATCTTCTTTTATTTCTATTAGCACTCATCTGGGGAAGTTCATTTATTCTAATGAAGAAAGCATTAATTATTTACTCTGACACACAAGTTGCTGCTTTACGGTTATTAATTGCTTTCATTGCTTTGAGTCCATTTATTATTAGAGCATTTTCTAAAGTGCAAAAAAAGCATTTTTTCCCCATTATTTTAACTGCATTTTTTGGTAATGGTATTCCTGCATTCCTGTTCACTAAAGCACAGACCGTACTAGACAGCTCACTTGTTGGGATTTTGAATTCACTTACCCCACTTTTTACATTATTGTTAGCAGTACTTTTTTTTAAGAATAAAATTAAACCTATTAATATAGCTGGAATATTACTTGGACTTGTTGGCGCTGTATATTTAAATATTGTCTTATCTAATTTTGAATTTCAGCTAAATTTTTATGCATTACTTATTGTTCTTGCCACTTTATTTTATGCTATTAGTGTCAATATTATTAAAAATTATCTTTATGATTTAGATTCAGTATCTATTGCTTCATTAGCATTTTTAGTTTTAGGCCCCTTTTCAGCAATTTATTTATTTTTTACAGATTTTACTCAAATTTACAATAGTGAAAAAGGAATTGAGGCTCTTTTTTATGTAATTATTTTATCTGTAATAGGAACTGCCTTAGCACTAATCATATTTAATAAACTAATAAAAAGAACCTCAGTAGTTTTTGCCTCTTCAGTCACTTATTTAATTCCTATCGTTGCAATATTATGGGGTGTATTTGATGGAGAAGAAATTAGTATGCAATTTTATGCAGGAACACTTATTATATTATTGGCTATTTTCATGGTTAATAAAAAGGTAAAGTAATTTATTTAAAAATTATCTTTTTCTCTGTTGTGTTATCATCATAAATATATAGATATATCCCGTATGTAAGATTAGAATGTGTTCGTCCAAGTACATCAATTACTTTAACTATTTTTTTATTTATTATTTGATTATCTAAAACAGATGTGTTGTTTTCAGAGAGACTAATATTATCAAGGAAAAGGTTGTTTTCATATTGATTAACATTTCTAAATTTAATTGCAAAGTCATCTTGGTTCGTAAAGTTTGAAAGATCTAAAGTATTTGAATACCAATCATTATTATTATTGGGTATCCAGGAAAAACCGTTGTAGCTTGGTGAAGTTGTTACTAGATTAAGTCCTGCCTTTTCCCAAATTATTTGCCATGAATTTCCGCAATCCTCAGAAATATAAATTTGTAACGTGTCAGACCAGCTCTGATTTGATGAAGGGTTTGTCCATAAACTATAAGCATGATCAAAGGTTAAATAAATACTTGAAAAGGAAGTTAAATCTAATGTTGGAAGAACTAAATCATCATATTCTCCATTAGTAGAGTATTCAGCATTATTGATGTAAATAGATGAATTACTATTGTAGCCTGCGCTATTTGTTAATTCCCATGTATCATTCCCATCATTATTTATAATTGTCCAATTGGGTAATCCAGATTGAAAGTTTTCAACTAAAGGAGGTGTTCCAGATGCACAAAAACAAGATACTTGACATGTATTTAAGTCTGAATAATTTCCATTTCCATTTAATGGGTCTACACAATTTCCATTAACACAATTCCATGAAGGTATAGGAGGGGTATTGCTACATAAATTATGATTTAGAAGATTAGATCTATATTGATTAATTGCTGCTGTCATACGAGCCTTTTGATCTAAGGTAAATAAATTCATGCATCCATCATTGGTATAATCCATGTAATTCATAAACATATCCCCAGCACTATTGGAAGTCCCGCAACTATTAGCATTGTGTGGAAATGCAGGACAACTATAATTTTCTTCTTCTTGAGTGGGTGTGTCATTAATATTATCATTACCACAATTACCTCCATTACCCCAAATATGATCTAAATTAAGCCAGTGTCCTACTTCGTGAGTAGCTGTTCTCCCTTTGTTGTAGGGAGATTGTACTGTTCCCTGTGTTCCGAAATATTTATATCCAATTACTACACCATCTTCTGGATTGTTAAAGCTTGTAGGGGGAGTTGCATATCCAAGAATTCCGCCAGATAAATCACACACCCAAATATTTAAGTAATCATTCTGATCCCAAGGATTAATCCCTCCATTTGCCGAGGATTTCATATTATCTGTTTGAATAGAAAATGATGTTTGACTAGTTTGTGTTCTAGTTATTCCTGAAGTGAAAGCTCCATTAGGGTCAACAGTGGCCAGACAGAATTCAATTTCAGTGTCTGCAGCTACGTTTGTCCATACACTTGGGGTCATTATTGCATCAATATTTGTCCTTCTAAAGTCAGCATTTAAGACGTCTATTTGAGAAAATATTTGTTGATCAGAAATATTTTCCTGTGTAGTATTCCAAACAACATGAACTACAACAGGAATTGTAATAATAGTTTTCTGATTTTTATTATAATATTTTTTTAACCACTTAGCTGTTTCTATATTTGTATTTTTTCTAAATTCTTTATACTGGGGATACTTTTCTTTAATAATATTTACATGCTCATCAGTTGAACATCTTTGCTGAGAGAAAATATTAAAGCTTAAAAATAATCCTAGAATTAAAAGATAACTCTTCATTTTTTTTTTTACAAAGATATGATAAAATCTCTTTTCTATTTTAATGAAATATTGAAATAATAATCATTTAAAAAGCAGATGTTTTATTTATATAGTTGTCTTTTAAGGTGATAAATATTAGTAAGTTAAAAAAATAACAAAAAATATTGGTGCGTTACTCTTGTTTTCTTACTTTTGCAGACCATTTTTAAAATAAATAATAATGTACGCAATCGTTGAGATAGCAGGCCAACAATTTAAAGTTGAAAAAGATCAGCAAATATTTGTACATAGATTAGACGCTAAGGAAGGATCAAAAGTCTCATTTGATAAAGTCCTTTTAATAGATAATCTAGGTAAAGTAAATGTTGGCGCCCCAGCTGTAAAAGGAGCAAGTGTAACTGCAAAAGTTATGGAGCACCTAAAAGGAGATAAAGTAATTGTCTTTAAGAAAAAAAGAAGAAAAGGTTATAAAGTTAAAAACGGTCACAGACAGTACTTAACTAAAATTGAAATCGAAGCTATTAGCTCAAGTGCAGCTCTGAAAAAGCCAAAAAAAGAAGAAGCTAAAGAAGAAGTGAAAAAAGCGCCAGCTAAAAAAGTAGCAGTTAAAAAAGCTCCTGCTAAAAAAACAGTAGTAAAAAAGAAAGCTGTTAAGTAAAAAAATAAAAAAAGAATAACGCAGTAAAAATATAATATTATGGCACATAAAAAAGGAGCGGGTAGTAGTAAGAATGGAAGAGATTCCCAAAGTAATAGACTAGGAGTAAAGATATTTGGTAATCAAAGTGTAATTGCTGGTAATATAATTGTCCGTCAAAGAGGAACTGTTCATAACCCAGGAGATAATGTAGGTATGGGTAAAGACCATACTTTATTTGCACTCACTGATGGCAAAGTTAAGTTTACAAAAATGCGTAATAATAGATCTTACGTTTCAGTAGAGGTTTAATAAGTAAGATTATCTAAAGATTAAAAAACTCTTGAGTAATCAAGGGTTTTTTTTTTTACTTTTGTTTAAAATAAAATAGATGTTACATATTTCAGATATTAGAGAGAATAAAGAACAAATCATTAATTTACTTCAAATTAAAAATTTTGAAGCTAAAGAATTAATTAACTCTGTAATTAGTAAAGATGACCTTAGGAAAAAGACGCAACAGAAATCTGATGAAGTTTTAACAAAATCGAATCAGTTAGCTAAGCAAATTGGAGTATTATATGAAACAGGAAAGCAAGCAGAAGCAAATCTTTTAAAAAATCAATCTGCAGAACTAAAGCAAAAGTCAAAAGAACTTAATTCTTACAAAGCCGAACTTGAGCAAGAGATTAAAAATATTTTACTTTTAATACCTAATGTTCCTCACCCAAGTGTCCCAAAAGGTAATGCAGATGTAGATAATGAAATAATAAATGAGTTCGGTGAAATGCCTATTCTTAATGATGATGCAAAGCCTCATTGGGAATTAACTGAGGACTATGATTTAGTAGATTTTAAGCTTGGAAATAAAATAACTGGCGCCGGTTTCCCTGTTTATAAAGGAAAAGGAGCGCGACTACAAAGAGCTTTAATAACTTATTTCTTAGATAAGAATATTAGTTCTGGATATACCGAATATATGCCTCCTTTACTAGTTAATGAAGCATCTGCTTATGCTACTGGGGCCCTACCTGATAAGGAGGGTCAGATGTATTACATGCCCGAGGATAATTTATATTTAATACCCACAGCGGAAGTTCCTGTAACAAATTTATTTAGAGATGTAATTGTTAAGGATTTTCCAATTAAATGTACAGCTTATACACCTTGTTTTAGACGTGAGGCGGGATCTTACGGTAAGGATGTTAGAGGACTTAATAGACTACATCAATTTGATAAAGTTGAAATTGTTCAAATAGAACATCCTGAAAATTCATATAAGACATTAGAAGAGATGGTAGAGCACATTTCATCTATTCTTAATGAATTGGAGCTTCCTTACAGAGTGCTAAGGCTATGTGGAGGTGATTTAAGTTTTACATCTGCTTTAACATATGATTTCGAAGTTTATTCAGCTGCTCAAGAAAAATGGTTAGAGGTAAGTTCAGTGTCAAATTTTGAGAGTTTTCAGTCAAATAGATTAAAGTTAAGATATAAAGATGAAAATGGTAAATCAAAGTTATGTCATACTCTTAATGGAAGTGCGCTGGCACTGCCTAGGGTTTTAGCAGCATTATTAGAAAATAATCAAAACAATGATGGAATTAAAATGCCTGAAATTTTACATCCTTATTTAGGTTTTGATATTATCTCGTAAAATGCGTTTAGCTATTATTTTATTGTTTTTATCTAACCTGGCCTTTTCACAGGCTAATAAGCAGCAAATTGCTTATAAATATTATATGTCAGGGCAGTATGATAAAGCTTCTGTGATTTACAATGAAATTGCTAAAAAAAACCTGTCTGTAAATATATATAGTCCATATTTTTCATCATTAATAAGTTTGGAAAAATTTCTATCAGCTGAAAAGCTTGCAAAGAAAATGTTTTTAAAATACCCTAAAAGTTTAAATTATCAAGCAGATGTTATAGTCTGTCAATCAAAAAGAAATAGTTTAAAATCCTCAAAATATAATTTATCTAAACTGCATAAAAAATTATCTGGAAATCAATCTCAAACTATTAGAGTCGCTAATATTTTTCTTAGAAATAAAATGTATAATCAAGCTATTGAGATTTATCTTACCGCTACTAAAATTAATAATCAATTTGATTACGGGCTTCAGAAAGCACAGCTATATAGTCTAACAGGAGATGATGAGCAAATGATTATACAATATTTAGAAGTTTTAGAAATCAGACCAGATAAAAAACAAATAGTTTTTTCTAATATTCAAAAGTTTCTTTATAACAATGGTATTAAGAGTAATGAAAGTTATGATTTAGTTAAAAAAAATCTTTTGCGATATGTTAATAAACTACCTAGCAGGATTGATTTTAATGAAATGTTAGTTTGGTTTTTCATGCAAAATAAAAAATATAAATTAGCTTTATTTCATGCTATTTCTATTGATAAAAGAACAAATGATAATTTGGGAAAAGTATATGATTTGTCAGAAAATTTTCTTGATAAAAAAAGATTTACTATTGCGCTTGAAGCATTGGATTATATTATTTCAAAAGGATCTAAAACACAATTTTATATTGATGCTAATATTAATAAATTATATGCCCTCAGTCTTAAGTATATAAATCGACCTGCCGATTTAGAAAAATTAGATAAAAATTATCTTAATGTTATTTCTAGTCTTGGTAAGAATAAGAATACAGTTGTTTTATTATCAAATTATGCTCATTTTAAAGCTTTTTATTTAAAAGACCTGTTCTCCGCAAAGACAATATTAGAGGAAACGATGCTACTGCCTGGAATTGATAATTTTGATTTAGCAGAATGTAAAATTGAGTATGCCGATGTTATGCTATTGTCAAATAATATTTGGGATGCCTTGTTATTTTACTCTCAAGTTGAAAAAGACTTTAAAGAGCATCCTATTGGGCATCTTGCTAAATTTAAAAGAGCTA
>TARA_B110000238_G_scaffold71741_1_pt1 | contig 48342 bp, 45 predicted proteins | sample TARA_B110000238 | Tara Oceans TARA_B110000238 (sample SAMEA4397569) | marine metagenome | biome: Polar Biome; feature: [SRF] surface water layer (ENVO:00010504); material: water (ENVO:00002006), including particulate matter (ENVO:01000060) such as... | depth 5 m | reverse complement strand
TTCAAGACTGGGATGTTCAAAACAGCCTGGCGCCACCGAATCTTGCGGCTTAAACACGGGCCTGAGCACGTGTTTGGGGGCTTAACCCGCCCACTATGCGACAAGTCCTGCCCGAAACTCCGGCGCCGCCAGGGCAATCAGGGCCTCAATTCGGTCACGATGATTGAGCGTTTTCAAATGCGCCACGCCGAACTCCGTCACAACAATGTCGACATCGGTTCGCAGCGCCGTGACCATCGCCACCTTCGGCACAATTCTAGAAACACTGCCGCCCTTTGCTGTTGCCGTCAGCGCAACAATTGAGCGCCCGCCTTTGGACGCTTTTGCCGCCCGCATAAAGTCAACCGAGCCCCCGGTGCCCGAAATCTGTCTGCCACCCGCAACCTCCGCATTGACCTGGCCAAAAAGATCCACTTCAACCGCCGAGTTAATCGACACAAATTGATCCAATTGCCGAATGATGTTGACGTCGTGCGTATAGTTGGCCCCGCGAAACACAACATCAGGCCTTTCAGACAACCAGTTGAAAAATGCCTGATTGCCCAGCGCCATTCCGGTGACATGCTGACCTCGGTCAATGGCTTTGCGCTGGCCCGTCACATTCCCAGAAAGAATCAAGGCTTGTCCGCCGCCGTCCAACAAGCCGCCATGCAACCCCAAATCATTTCTATGCCGCAACTGACCTAAGATCGCCGCGGGTATGGCGCCAATTCCCGTCTGCAAGCAATCGCCATCTTGAATTAGTTCCGCAACCCTTTGACCGATCTTGATCGAGATATCGTCAAGTTCAGGCGCCGCCATCTCGGGCAAAGCCTGATTAGACTCAAACACATAATCGATTCTGGCAGGATTAATTTCGAGTCCGCCCGCGGGCGCAACAAAACCATGATTCACTTCAACGATGACCCTTTTAGCGCAATCGAGTACCGCCGCGTTGAAATCAACATTGGGCCCCATTCGAAGCACCCCGTCGCGATCATAGGCCGCTTGCAGCAAGCAAACATCCAACCCTCGACTCAAATAGTCGTACACCGCCCGCATTTGCATGGGCAAAAAGTGTACCCGACGCGGGTCGGCCGCCTTGGCCAGGGTTGGTGACATAAAGAAGGTGGCAATCGACGCCGTATCGTTGAAGGCCGTAAAGTCGGTGGTATTTAAACCCGGAAGTGGGAACTGGATGAACGCTAAGTCGGGCGGCAAGTCCAGCGTTGCCAAATGCGCGAGGAGCCCCCGTGGCTCATTACTACTACCGGCCACATACACGCGTTGCCCAGAACGAAAACATGCCAAGAGGGTTTTCATAAACTCAACACCTTGTTTTTAAACCACCGCGAGCGAGCAACCGTCAGCGCACAGGGCGCCTTGGCTATTGAGCATCGCGACAAAGACTGCCCAACCCAGACCGGTGAAGGGCTTGTCGTTGGCCCACGACGGGTTGGTCCCCTACTTGTTAGCCCGCTCAGATATGGCCGCTGGTGCCGCCATCCACCTCAATGGCCGCGCCATTCACATAGGACGCGGCATTGGATACCAAAAAGACAATCATGGCGGCAACTTCTTCTGACGTGCCATATCGGCCCACCGGCACCCCGCGCCCATTGCGCATCAGCACTTCTTCTTTCGTTGAATCGGCCGCCTCGGCAATCTCGGTTGCCGCACGGTCCCACATGGCGGTGTGAATCAGCCCAGGTAGCACCGAATTTACCAACACGCCATCACTGCCATACTTTCGGGCTAATGATTTTGCCATCGAGATCATGGCGGCTTTGGTCGTGCCATAGTCGATGAGCGCGGCATTCGGATATTTTGCAGCGCCACTGGCGACCATGATCACCCGACCCCATTTTTGCTTGCGCATCGCGGGCAGGCAGTGCCGGGTACATCGTACAGCCGAAAGCAGATTCAGTTCATGCAGCGACTGCCAGTCCGCATCAGACATGTACAGAAAATTCCGCGAGGGCGAGGCCCCAACATTATTAATCAAAATATCAATATCACCCGACGCCGTTGCCGCCTCGAGAAAGGTTTGGGTGGACGCCGCATCTTCCATATCAGCGATAAATCCGGTCACAGTTCCAGCGCCTTTTGGCTGATAACCCGCAAGCGTTGCAACACCCGACTCAGTCCGCGCGCAGAAGCTCACATCCGCACCATGATCCGCCAACAGTTTGACGACCGCCTCACCAATCCCAAGACTTGCGCCCGTCACCAGTGCCCGCTTACCACTCAAATCCAAATCAATCATTTCGTCCTCCTTGCTTGTTCTTGATCATTACCCCAAAACGCTCGACTACCAAACCTTCCAGCAGCGCAGCATTAATCGCTTCCGTCGGATCACGGTTATCTCGTTTTCACCGCATCATCTTATAACCCAAGCTCTGGCTCCAACACCGGGCCGAGTTACAAATGCGGCAAGCCCATCGACACAAGCCCGACTATCAATAACAGATAGCTCACAATTAAAGCCTAGCGAACTTGAAACCGACCTTCGATTCCCGTAATCGTTTGCTGCTCATAAGACAGCAGCCCAGCGCGGCCGTCCAACTCAACCCGAACATGATACGGACCGGCTTTAAAAAAGCCGTCAAAATAACCATCCGTTCCAATCACCGGCGTTGTCACCGGCAACAAATTAAATTGCAGCGCTCGCGCATCACCGTCTGCTGAGGGCACGGGACTGACCGGCGAGCTCTGAAGACTCAATGGGGTCACCTCGCAAGAACCGGCAGCCGCGCAACCGCCATTATCCGTTCGCAGAAAAGACGCGCCGCCTGCAATGACGGCAAAAACACCGGTCGAATCCTCGGGCTCAAACGTCATCGGCACGGTCATGACCATCATCGCTTCGCCTTCAGCGCGCACACCGTCCTCGCCTTCGGTCCACGTCACGCGATACGTCAGGTTTTCTGCAGACTCGGGCAGCCTGGACAATCCTGCAACCATCGCGGCGGCGGGTCCTGCTGAACTCTGACCCACCTGATCGATCAAACCCTCCTTAGACAAATACCCGCCGGGCAGGGGATCGAAACACAAAGCCTCGCCGCACAAGACCGCAAACAAACCTTGGGATAAACCCTCGGACCCTGCCAATGCAGGATTTACAGAAAGCGTGAAGCCCGATTGCGCGCTGCTAGCGTCTACTGCCTGCAGCGACAGATCAAAGCCATTACTCACGCCGAGCGCAACCTCTTGAATTTTAATTGCGCCTTGGATTCGGTCGAATGATTGGCCCTGATACCCTAAAAACGATTCGCCAGCGCCGCCAATGTCCGCTAATTCAACCACGAGATAATAATCACTGACGTCATCGAACCAGCCAGTAACCAAATCATATAGATTTGCGGCCTTCAACTTTTCGATTAACCCCTCGCCGAAAAGTGCCAGCAAATCAAATTCCAAAAGCAGGGGGTAACCTGGATATTCGACAGGCACCCGAGCCGCTATGATCGCTGGCTGAACATCTTCAATGGCTTGCGTCGCGTCCACCCAAAACGGGCCAAACGGCGCAGAAGTTTCTACAACCTGGTTTTGAATCGGCGCCAAAAAGCTAACCGAGGTGCCATCCGACAACCAATCCACTTCAAAACTTGTTTTGAACAAGCGCTCACTAATCTCAGCACCAAAAACAGCGTCTTCGCCGTCAACTAAAGAAATCGTGAGCTTTAAACGACCGGATCGGCCACTCGCTGGCACCCGGTCGAGTAAAAAAGCAACGCGCGCTGAGTCTGTACCAATGCCCTCACCCGCAAGAATGGCCTGAATAGGGCTCAAGTCAATGGCCGCATTGCTAAGATCGATCTTTAAGACACGATCCTCGACAATCGGGTTCAGGCTATAAAACGTTGGCTTGGCCCTGCCATCAACATGGTCCGATAAAGCAATCGCGTGGGCGTTGAAGCTCGACTCGCTCGAACCTAACGTATCCAAGAGCCCATCATTATTCACATCAAAATCAACCGCCATGCCGGTTGCTTGGCAAGCCGCATCGCAAGCATCTGGCCGGCCATCGCCATCGGCGTCGGTTAAGCCCCCAAGACTAATCAAAGCATAACCATCCATGACGTCTGTAACGCCATCGTCATCGTCATCCAAATCGGCGGCCATACCCAGCGCCGTACAATCAGCCGCACAGGCGTTAGGGCGGCCATCGCCATCGGTATCTGTTAAAGAACCCAGCGCGATCAGCGGATACCAATCATTAGTGTCCAAGACGCCATCATTATCACTATCCAGGTCCACCGCCATACCGAGGCCCGCACAAACGGCATCGCAAGCATCGGGCCGACCATCGCCGTCCGTATCCAGCAGGCCATCAAGGGCTATCAGCGGAAAAGCGTCGTTAACATCTAAAACGCCGTCGCCGTCATCATCCAGATCCTCAGCATTCGCGATGCCATCGCCGTCAAGATCAATCGCTAAGTTATTGCCACCGCTGCCTGAATTTACGGCGACCAGTTGATCCTCAATATCGGTCGCCAGCTTGGTCTTGGCGTCCGGAGCAATGGCGCCCTGAACCAGCGCGTCACCGGAAAACCCGAACAGATACCGAATAATCAACAAGCCATCCGTCAGCGGGAGCGCCTTGCCATCGCCATCGATATCCAAGTAGGCACTGTTTTCAGCAAGGTACGATTCGATATCAGCAGCCTCACGCCGTTCAGCGCCCTCCGCGACGGCGCCGTTCGTTAAGGAAGATCCGGAAAAGCCAAACAAATACCGAATCATCAACAGACCATCTGTTAAGGGTTGCGCCTGGCCATCCTGGTCAATATCAAAATCGAAGGCCGCAGCAGGTGCCGACAGACCCATAATCAACAGAAGACTCGCGAGCGCCCGTCTAGGCGCGACAACATTCAAGCGGATTGTTTTCATTGCTTTATCACTTATCGGGTTTCACATCGACGGTACGGTTCCAGCCGATTCGCCGAAAGTATAGCCGAGCCCGTGCTTTAGAACAGCCCACAGACCGGGTTGTTGATCAATCTTGGCCGATGGATCCATCTTCAAGACAGCGCCCAAGGCCTCTAGGACCCGGATCGGCCAACGTCGCTGCCTCATTCTTAAAGGGGCGATCAAGTATCACCGGCTCTCGAAAGCACCTCTAGCTGAATTTTGGCAAAAAGCCTTCAGTCCCGCCCGCTTCGCCAAAGCATTTCTGTCCGCGTCTCTAAGAACACACTCTTAAGTCTTGAAATCTTGGCCAATAATTGGTGTTCAAGCGCTGCACGTGTCTGTGCGCTTGATCGATTTGCGCGATCAGCGATCCACCACTTTATGTGTCAGGCTAAAGTAAGCCCGGTTGAGCAGCAGGCCTGGATCACCCTGCACGCCGTCATAGGCCTTCGTGATCCCGGCGTTCAGAATCGTTTCAAGCGATGCGCCCGCGTCGATCAGAACCATCATTTGTGAGCGGATATCTTTCAGCATCGCGATGTAATCGGCCAATCCCTGGTAGTTCGACAGCGGGCCATGGCCTGGCACCACCACGGTATCCAAGTTAATTTGCGCAAGGGTTGCTTCACAGAAAGCAATAATGCCGTCGATCGAACCGCCATTGCCCGCATCAATAAAGGGATAGCCCGAATTGTTATAGACATCGCCTAAATGAACGGCATTGTCCCCCCGAAAGATCACCGCCGTATCCCCGGTGGTGTGGGCGGCGCCAAAATGCATCAAATCGATCACCTGGCCGTTGAAATGAAATTGCATTTGATCCTCAAAAGTCATCACCGGCAACGCAGCGGGCGGATATGCCTTTTGATCATAGGCAATACTCACCAGATTGATCACTTGATCTTGGGTCATTTTTGCCCGGGAATTCGCTTGCGCCACGATCCACGCGCCGTCGGGTCCTAAAAACTGATTGCCGTCCGCATGATCAAAATGCCAATGGGTGTTCACCGCAAAATCAACCTGGTTGCCGCCCAAATTTTTAATCGCCGCTCGAATCTTATCCGCCAGCGCTGGGAACTGATCATCCACAACCAGCACGCCTTGGGCTCCAACGCTGACGGCAATATTACCGCCCGCACCAAAAAGCACATAGAGCTGGTCGCTGATCCGCTCCGCCGTGATTTCAGTCGCGTCAAAATCCCACTCAAAGGCCACCGCAATTTCTGCCAGCCCGACCGGCGTCGGCACCGGCGGCCCAGAATGAGCAAGCCCTTGGGGACTCACCCAGACCATCATGACCATTAAACTCACCGCGACAAATTTTTTCATAGTTTCTGACCTTTTTGTTTGACCTGCACTTGACGACGCGATCAACCTGCGTCGATATTTAGACCTTGGCGATGACACCAGCGTGAGCATCCACCCTCGGCCGCTGGAGGCTGCCACGGCAAGGCTTAACGCCTGCCGCGGAGGCGAGCACAAAAAACCTCGCACCCGCTGGCGGTATCCGCTTGATACAGCACCTACATCGATCGCAACAGATATCGAAGGCCACCTAGGTTGCGAGCTGGGCCGCTCGCGCCAAAGCCCGCCCGGGAAAACCGCTCGACTGCCACTTGGCGCGCCCGCCGTTAACTGGCGCCCTCGAAACCGATAACACCGATGCACCGATTGATGCATCATCGCGGCGCTTATGAGGACCCCTCAAAACGAACCAGGCCCTCGCCGTGAAGACCTTCATTGAATCAACGTCCAAGCGCTCGATCATGCTGACTCTTGAAGCAGATTACCATCCCCTTAACGCCAAACGCTGTCAACGACGTTTGATCTAAGGTCATGCGCAGCAGGCCTGCTGCGCACGCCAAGACAGCTCGCGCGTTCTGCACAACCTTATTCAGACTGATGGCGGGTCAAGCGCGACCGGTTATAAACTTGGCAGCGCCCCCGATCACCTGATAATCTCCCTCCCAAATTGCAATAATCTATCGCTCAACACTCGCGGCAAATAAGGAAGGTTTTTTGCGTCTGAGATCCCTTACTGGCTCTATCCTTGTTCTTAGCTGCTTCATTGCCAGCTGCGGCCAGACATCGACCGAAACGCTCATTACCGCGGCCCCCATTCGGCCCGCTTATGTGACCACCGTGACAGAAAGCCGTAACCTAAAAAATCACGTCTTCATCGGGAAGGTTGATGCCGCACAACGGGTCGACTTATCGTTTGAAGTTGGCGGTCAACTCGCGCAATTTGATATTCGATCTGGCGCCCAGGTGGCCAAAGGCCAACTCATTGCCGCCCTCGACCCAACCGATTTTGCGCTGCAACTGGACGCTGCAAAAGCCCAGCGAGCACTCGCGCAATCGGACTTAACCCGCAAACAAGCCCTGTTAAAACAGCAAGCCATCTCGCTGGCGCTGGTTGGCGATGCCATCAATATTTTAAAATTACGCGACGCCCAATTAGCGCGAGCCGAAAAAGCCCTATCCGATACCCGCCTCATCGCGCCCTTCGATGGTCATTTGGCCATCCGCTATCTGGATAACCACATGGCCGTTCAAGGCGGCGAACCCGTGGTTCGACTCAACGATCTGACTGAACTGTTTATTCAAATCAGCGTGCCCGAAAAACTTTTTGGGGCGCTGGAATCGAGCGACATCACTTCGATCTATGCAACCCTACCGGTGGCCGGCGGGAGGCAGTTTCCGCTTACTTTGCGGGAGTACGCCGGCGAAGCCAGCGCGGTTGCCCAGAGTTATCGGGTCACCTTTGCGATGGCGCCGGTTCCAGGCCTGCAAATCTTACCCGGCATGAATGCAACCGTTGTCGCAACGCGAGCCCAGTCAGAACCTGCGCTTTGGATCCCACTCGATGCGCTGGTGACCAGTGCAGAAGGGGATTTCCTAGTCTGGGTGATGGATTCTGCAACCGAAACCGTTGCTGCCCGCGCTGTGACCCTGGCGGAAGCCGGACCACTAGGCGTCAAAGTCACTCGCGGGCTGGTGCAAGGCGAGATCATCGTAACCGCCGGCGTCCAGCACCTCCGCGCTGGCACCCGAATACGGCCAATCAATCCATGATCCAACTCGAAAACTGAAGAACGCGATGCCCGCAAGAAGCCAAATTGCTGCTTGGGCGATCGATCATCCGATCTATCCTTGGATCGTTGCGCTCATCTGCCTCTTCGGTGGCTGGTGGGGTATCGAGACCGTCGGTCGACTCGAAGACCCACCCTTCCCCATGAATTACGCCTACGTCATTACGACCTACCCCGGCGCCAGTGCCGTCGAAGTTGAAAACGAAGTCACTGACGTCATCGAGGCCGCACTTCAGGAACTGCCTTACTTAGAAAAAATGATTTCAAAATCGGTTCCCGGACGATCCGAAGTTCAGGTTGAAATCTCGGACCGATTCAACAAAGACAGTTTGCCGCAAATCTGGGACGAGCTCCGCCGCCGCATCCAAGAAGCCCAGCTCCGACTGCCGCCAACGGCGGGAACGCCCATCGTTGAAGATGACTTCGGGGACGTTTTTGGGATGTTCTATGCGGTGAGGGCCAGCGGGCAATCCCCCGGACAAATCAAACACCTGTCAAAGTCGATCAGCAATCACCTTCTCAGCATTGATGGCGTCGGGAAAGTTCAGTTGATGGGCCTGCCCACTGAGGCGATCTTCTTAGAAATGAACCACGATGCCATGGTTCGCCTCGGGCTACCGCTTGAGCAAGCGCTGAGCGCGATTTCGAGTCAAACCGGCGTGGCCAGCGATGCCTCTTTAATCTTGAACAACCGGCGGACGGACCTAAAGCTTCAAGGCGATTTCAGTTCGGTTGCGGCCTTGGAACAACTCAAAATTGGCAAACCTGGCACGACTGAAATTATTGCGCTCAAGGAGATCGCAACCATCACCCGGGGGCCGGTTGAACAACCCTATGAGATCATTCGGTTTAATGGCGAGTCTGCCTTTACCGTCGGCCTATCGGTTGAGCCGGGTGAAAATGTGGTCGCTGTCGGCGAGCGCGTCGATCGAGGCATTCAAAGTCTCGTCAATACCCTCCCTGTGGGGGTCGAATTCCGGCCGATTTATCGCCAACACAAAGTCGTTGATGCCTCAATCAGCACGTTTTTACGAAACCTGCTTATGAGCATTGCAACGGTCATCCTAGCCCTGTGTGTTTTCATGGGCTGGCGGGCTGGCGCCGTTGTCGGCACGGTGTTACTGCTGACCGTCATGGGCACCCTCATGGTCATGGCCATTTATAATATCGAACTTCAACGCATTTCCCTCGGCGCGCTCATGATCGCCATGGGCATGCTGGTCGACAATGCCATTGTGGTGGTGGAAGGCATGGTGATCGGGGTTCAGCGTGGCCTAAGCCCGCGCCAGGCCGCTGAATCATCGGTCTCCCGAACCCAGTTCCCCTTACTCGGCGCCACGGTGATTGGTATTTTGGCCTTCGCACCCATCGGACTCTCCGATGATAAGACCGGTCATTTTTTATCCTCGTTATTTCAAGTTGTGGGTATCTCATTACTGCTGAGCTGGATTCTGGCCATTCTCTTGGCGCCGCTTTTAGGCCATCTCCTGCTGCGACCTACCCAGGCCAAGGCGGAAGCCGAAATCTATCAAGGCTGGGCCTACAAGCCCTACCGAATGATTATTAGCTTGGGATTGCGCCAAGCCTGGCTCGGCATGCTGCTGATCTTAAGCATTACGCTGGCCTGTATTTGGGGCTTTGGGCTGGTCAAGCAAAGCTTCTTTCCAACCAACAACACGCCCATCTTTTTCGTGGACTTCTACCTACCCCAGGGCACCAGTATCCAAACCAATGAGGTCGAGATTGCAAAACTGGAAGCCGGCATTCGCGGTATTGAAAAGGTTGAAGACATCACAACCTTTGTTGGACGCGGCACCAGCCGGTTTGCAGCAACCATTCGCCCGGAGCAACCAAACCCGGCTTACAGCCATCTCTTGGTGCGGGTCGAGTCGGTAGATGACATGCAACGCGGCATGACCGAGACCCGGCGACTAGCCTTTGAAAACTTCCCGAACGCGGAAATCCAGGTTCGTCGAAGCGAGTTTAGTCCCAGCGGCCCCTTCAAAATGGAAGCACGCTTTACCGGACCCGACACCCGAGTATTGCGCCAGTTAGGGGAAGATGCCTTGGCAATCTTTGCCCAGTTCGAGCACCGCGACTTGCAGATCAATTGGCGACAACCCGCGCTGAAGCTCGCGCCCCAATTTAATGATCAAAACGCGGCTCGCTCGTTGGTGACGCGCAAGGATCTGGCCTTTGCGCTGAGTTACGGCACCACCGGCATCCCCATTGCTCGCTTTCGAGATGAAGACATCACCCTTCCGGTCATTGCTCGAGCGCCATTGAGCGAGCGAACAGACCTGCAACGAATCACGGATCGAACCATTTGGAGCCAGGGCCTCGGCGCATTTGTGCCGGTTCGACAGGTGCTCGATGGCTTTACACTCACGACCGAAGAAACCATTATTTATCGTCGCGACCGGGTGCCCACATTAAGCGCAGGCTCAAACCCACCACTGGGCACTAATTTTAGCGCTGAGTTTGCCAAGGTTCAGCCGCTCGTTGAGGCCATGGCCTTACCCGCCGGGTATGCACTCACCTGGGGCGGCGAGTATGAGGGCAGTCAAGAAGCACGCGAAACCCTCGGCCAGCGTATTCCCATTACCTTTGGCATTATGTTCTTCGTCACCATCTTGCTCTTTGGTCGGCTCAAGCAACCCATCATCATCTGGTTAACGGTACCCATGACGGTCTGCGGCGTGGTCTTGAGTCTTCTGATTACCGACCTATCGTTTACCTTTCCGTCGTTCTTAGGGTTTCTTAGTCTATCTGGCATGCTCATCAAAAATTGCGTGGTCTTAGTTGACGAAATCGACCAGCGCGTGGCTGAAATGGGTTTAACCCAAGAGGCCATTATTTCGGCCAGCGTGAGCCGCTTAAGGCCCGTTATTTTGGCGGCCGGCACCACCATCGTTGGCATGTCACCCCTGTTGTCGGACGCCTTCTTTTTAGAGATGGCGGTCTGCATTATGGGGGGGCTCGCCTTCTCGACCTTACTCATTCTGTTCGCGATTCCCTTGCTGTATTGGTTAATCCGGCCGCAACCCAAGACCGTGGGTTAGCATGCCTGCGAGATCATCTCTGGAACCTCGGCTGAATGGAGCGCCGCCCCCATCGCGCTCAGAAATCGACTCATCTCCCACTTGGAACCGGTAACGTCTTCCGAAAATATCGGGTTGGTTTGCCCGCCTTAAACCGTGCGAGCCACCACACCCTTTCAGACTCACACTCAATTACCAGACCTGTTATGTTTAGAGACTGACTTTGCAGGACCGCATCATGGCAACAAAGGCATCCTTTAAACGCGCTCGACCTTCCGCCCCCAGCCAGGCAATGCTGTTTGATTGGGTCAAACAGCTTGTTGAACTGACAGAATCGTACCCATCATTTCGACGCTTCGGCACGCCCGGTGATGCCGCGACTCGACAGTGGATATTAAGCACCTTGCAAGGGCTCGGCATTGAAAACGTGACCGAGCAAACCTATCCGGTCACGGTCCGCGATTACGAGACTTGGCAGCTGCTCGTAGACGGCGTTGAGATTGCCTGTTTCTTCATGAATGGGGCGGCCTTCACCGAGGCCAATGGGGTCGAGGCCGAGCTCGTTTACGTCGGCCGCACGCTCGACCCGGCGCTGGATTTAACGGGCAAGATTGTCCTCTTTGATCTCAAAAGCGGTCCCGCGATGAAGGGCGCTGCCTTTGAGCAGGTCGCGCAATATTGCTATGACCCGAAGGGCCTGCTCCCTGAGACAACGGTTGGTGGTACCGGCGGACCCGCACCCTCGAATTTTCCATCGCCTTACTACGAAGCCGCACGGCAAGGCGCCGTCGCCTTTATCGGGATGTTCACGGACCGGCCCGCCAATGTCTCGTCGTTTTATGCCGACCCCACGGGCATGGTGCAAACCCGTATTCCTGGTCTATTTATAAAAGACTCGGAGGCAAAACCCTTGCTGGCAAAACTGCAAGCCGCAACCGCAGGACTTCGCGCGCGAATAACGCTCACCGGAACAACCTTTCAATCAACCAGTGGTAATATCGTGGTGCAGGTTCCCGGACAAAAACCGGATGCCATGCTGGTGAACACCCATCACGACGCCGGCTGGTCGGGCGCGGTCCAAGATGCCTCTGGGGTCGCCGTGGTCATGGGGCTGGCCGCCTTTTACAGTCAGTTCCCATCCAATTATATTCAAAAAGATTTGTACTTCGTCTTTAACGGTTGCCACTACAATTGGAATTACCCGTTTGGCGCCAATCAATTTGCCGACAGGAACCCGGACATTATGGCGCGGTTGGTTCTTTGCTTTGGCGTTGAACACATCGGCAAACGCTTCATCGGCGTTGACGGCAAACTGGTTGACACTGGGGAGGTCGAGCCCAGGTTTCTTTGGGCGCCGCGTAACAAAATGTTACTCAACGCGGCGATCAATGCCATCGAGCATAACGACCTGCATTCCACCGCCATCACCAAGCCGGGCGCCATTCCGCTGTATGGCGAAACTCAAAGCTATTTTCTAGCCGGGATCCCGTGTTTTTCCTTGATGTCGATGCCAGAATATCTGTTCTTCGCAGAAGATACCCTTGATAAGGTCGCAGCCGACCAATTGGTACCGGTGATGACGACGGTTTTAGACATCCTGGATGCGGCAATGTATCTGCCGAAATCTTGGATCACCTTGATCGATCAATAAGGTTGATCCGAAAGTCAGTCGAACAGCGCAACGTCACGTCGCGAACGCGTTAGAGCTCGTAACTGTCGGTTAAGGTTTGGTAGACGGCGATGCGCAGCTCTTCTCGGAAGGGCCAGGGTGATCCCATCAACTGAATCATGCCCAGGCCGACCAAGTCCTCCTCTGGATCGACCCAAAAAATGGTGCCCGCAGCCCCGCCCCAAAAATAACTCCCTTGGCTCGACAACGACTGACTGCCCACTGAGTCGGTAATGACGCCGAAACCCAAACCAAATCCCAGGCCCCTAAACCGAGCGCTTACGGGATCTTCCCCTGAGCCCCCACTTTCGATACGGTCCGGTAAGTGATTTTTCGTCATGAACTTTAAGGTTTTAGTGCCCAGAATGCGCTCGCCCTCTAACACGCCACCCGCCCGAAGCATTTCCGCAAATCGCATGTAGTCTCGGGCCGTCGAAACCAGTCCGCCGCCACCAGAGAACAGTGACACCTTTTTAAAATTGCTCATCGCATCATCCGCCGAATCCAGCCCAAGGCCTGGCGCGGTTGATCGGATTACCTTCAATTCGTTCGATCGGGGGTCCCAAAAGTGGTTAGTAAGAAGACGAGCCCGTTTGGCTTCTGGGACCTCAAAAAAAGTATCGGTCATACCAAGCGGCTCAAATATCGCCTCCCGAAGATAAACATCAAAACGCCGGCCCGAGATTCGTTGAACAATGAGCCCGGTCAAGTCTACGGCGATCGAGTAATGCCATTGGGCCCCGGGCTGAAACTTCAATGGCAGCGTCGCCACTTTCAAAACCAACGCTTCCAGATCGACCGAACCCCAAAGGTCGGCCGCCCGGTAGGCCTGATCGACTGGATCCGCCGGATTAAAGCCATAAGAAAACCCAGCCGTATGGGTCAGCAGTTGCAGCATGGTGATCGGCGCATTGGCCGGCGTGAGCGATCCGTCTGAATTGAGAACCTTTAGGTCCTTCAACTCCGGCAGCCAACGGGTAATGGGGTCAGACAACCTAAAATGGCCGCTTTCATACAGCTGCATGATGGCAACTGCCGTGATGGGTTTGGTCATGGAATAAATACGATACAAATCCTCTTTTGCAAGCGGGCGTTCATCTTCAATCGAGCGTTGACCAACGACCTCGTCGAAAACCAACTGCCCGCCACGGTTCACCATTAAATGCATCCCCGCGACGCGCTCATCCGCCACATAGCGTTCAGCAAGCGCGGTTAATCGCTGCAAACGTGCAACTGAAACGCCTTGCTGGGCTGCCGGAACGAACGCAATCTCAGCGCTCTGCGGGCTGCTGATCTGCACAAGCATCAACAAAAACACAGCCCCCCCAAAAAATCGTTTAACGGTGATCATCACATTTCTTCCTTTATGAATTGCGCTACAGTCAGCGCCAACACTAAAGCACCAATATCCGCCTAAGGTCAACGAAGGCCAAAGCACCAAATTTCTGGCCTTAGGGTACAATTTGCCGGATTTAAATTTTGGATGACACCATGGCTGGACCGACCCATTGCTTTACCCCTGATCTCCTGAAGGGTAAGCGCGCCCTCGTCACCGGTGGCGGCACGGGGATCGGCCGCGCCATTGCCTTTGCACTCGCGCACGCTGGCGCCGATCTGATTTTGGCGGCGAGGCAACTCGAGCCCCTGCAAGCGACCGCGCAAGAGATTGCAACCGAAACCGGTCGAGACGTGCTCATCACTCAGGTGGATATTCGTAATCTGGACAGCGTTCAGGCGCTCGCCGAGTTTGTAACAGATCACGGCGGGCAAGTGGACATCTTGGTCAATAACGCCGGCGGGCAGTTTCCCCAAGCTGCCGAGAACTATAGCGCCAACGGCTGGCGGAGCATTATCGATTTAAATTTAAACGGCACCTGGAATGTCACCCAAGCACTGGGCCAGCAGATGCTCAAAGGCCATGGCGGGGTCATCTGTAACATCATCATGACCATTGGCCGGGGTAATCCGGGCATTGCACATTCGGGTGCCGCCCGTGCGGGGGTTGCAGAATTAACCCGCAGCCTTTCCTATGAATGGGGGCCGAAGGTTCGAATTAATTGTTTGGGGCCCGGCGCCATCATCACGCCCGGGATGCAGGCGACCTACGATGACGACGTGCTGTCGGACATTGGGGAGACCCCCATTCCGCAACCAGGAACCCCTGAAGATGTTGCCAACGGGGTGGTCTTCTTGGTCTCAGCCGCAGGCCGATTCATCACCGGCGAGACCCTGATGGTGGATGGCGGGGTGTCGCGCTATGGCTCAAACCAAGCCCTTAAGGGATCTGACTTTGGTCACCGAACAACCCCTGGGCCTGATTGGGCCTGATTGCCGCTAACTGTAGCGAACTTCCGTTACGGCATCGGTTGCGCCGGCCCGAACCTGCGCCACCGCCCAAGCAAGGTCGGTTAGGTACTGATCGACAACCGTCTCGTGAAAGGGGGACAACATTAAGTGTAGTGCTTTGGGCTGGGTACACAGACTGGTCACCCAGCCGCGCTCATAAAGCCTTTTATACAGCGCAAAAACATCGAGCTCGGGATGACTGAAGGCCATAATGCCGAGCTGCGGCGCGCCCAAAACTTCAAACCCCATTTTCGTCACACCCACCTCAATATGCGCCCGCGCTCGGGTGACGCATTGCTGTTTTTGCTTGTAGCCCGCCACCCCAAGGTAATTCATCACCGCCCAGGCGGATGAAATCGCGCCGCCAGGCCGCGTCCCGGCGAGGGTCGGCGTCACCATCCGACCCGCTGGCCAAGCCTTATGATCAAAGATCATGTGATCCCGAAAGGTTTCGCTGCGATAAAAAATAGTGCTTGCGCCCTTCGCGCAATAGCCGTACTTGTGCAGGTCCGCGGACAGCGAACAAACACCCGGCACGCGAAAATCCCAAGCGGGCAAATCGACGCCATTCATTTCAACAAACGGAGCGATGTAACCCCCAACACACGCATCGACATGCAGCCATATTTGGCGCGCCTCCGCCAGTTCACTCAGATCCGCAATCGGATCGATCAAACCATAAGGGAAGCTCGGCGCAGAACCCACCATCATGATGGTACTACCATCAATTTGGTCTGCCATAGCGGCCACATCCGCCAAGTAATCTGGCCGAACGGCAACCCGCCGAATATCGATCGACATTAGCGCCGCCGCCTTATCAAATGCCGGGTGCGCCGAATAAGGCAACACCAAGTTAAATGGCTCTGCCTGGCCTTGCGCCCGCGCGTAGTCTCTGGCGGCTTTCACCGCCATTGTGATCGAGTCGGTACCGCCCGACGTCATATGCCCAACGGCGCCCTGCGGCCCATGCAGCAAAGACAATCCCATGCCAACGACTTCTTCTTCCATTTTTTTAAGCGATGGGAAGGCCGCGGGGCCCAGCCCATTTTCTGATAGATATAGCAGATAGCCTTGCTTTTGAACCTCGGTCACGTCCTCGCCCGCATTGAACACATACACGGCGGTTTTACCATCACGCCACTGCACATCCCCACGACCGCGCGCAATCATTTCTTGTTTCAAAACTGAAAATTGTCTTCCGTATTGGGGCATCGCTTGAATCATGGAATCGCCTCTTGATTATCCTGCAAACCGATTCCGACATCATAGCCACACAGCGAGGGGGCCTGCCACCTCATTGCGAGGTTCAATGTCGACTTAAAACCGTCGAAAAAAGCGGCCCCACAGACCAATGCTAGGAATCGTCCTTCGAATCGATTAGCGTTAGAGAAAAGCAACAGAGAGCCCTGCATGACTGTTTGGTCAAAATTGCCATCCAATGAAATCACCCGCCAGCCTTATCTTTTAATTGCGGCCTGCGTTGGCGTGATTTGTAGTTCGATCGTGCTGCCGTTTTATACGATGGGCTTGTTCGTGGTCCCGGTGACCGAGGAGTTCGGGTGGTCCCGGTCTGAGTTTCAGTTGTCGCTTTTGTTCAGCACCGGCATGGGGGTCCTGACTTCCCCCGTCATTGGACTGTTGATTCATCGGCATGGCGCGCGGATCGTTGCGCTGTTTGGGCTTGCAGGCCTGAGTGTTGCTTTTTTGATCCCCGCGTTTACAACGGGACAACTTTGGCAATTTTATGCGGCCTATGCGGCCATGGCGCTGCTCGGCGCTGGCACGATTCCGGTCACCTGGACCACCGCCGTCACCACTAATTTTCATCGCCATCGCGGGTTAGCCCTCGGTTTGGTCCTGAGCGGTACCGGGCTTTGCGCCATTCTTGTGCCACCGGTCATCGCGTGGGTACTCACCAACTACGGTTGGCGGGTGGGCTATCTTGCGCTTGCGCTCTTACCCATTGTCTTTGCTTGGCCTTTGGTTTTTTTCTACTTCAAGCCCGGTCAAGTGACCGACGAACAAACCGTTACACCTCAGACCGCGGATTGGGGGTTAACCCTGACCGAGGCCGTATCGGGTTATCGCTTTTGGGTTCTGCTGGTCTCAATTTTTCTGGTCTATATCGCCCAATCCGGGATCGTACCCAATATGATTCCCGCGCTCACAGACATCGGAGTCTCACCGGTCGCAGCCGCGCAAACCATCAGCTTATTTGGCACCGCGGTCATTGTCGGCCGTTTGGTCATCGGATTCTGTGTGGATCGATTTTGGGCGCCCGGTGTGGCCGCCATTGCGATCTCAATGCCTATTTTAGGCTGTTTGCTGCTCTGGAACGATCTAACGCTCGTCAATGCTCAGATTGCCGCGATCTTGCTGGGATTCGCGGCTGGCGCGGAACTTGATCTTATGGCCTTCCTCGCCGTGACCTACTTCGGGCCAAAACATTACGCCAAAATTTACGGTTTTTTGTACGCAGCCCTTGCCTCCGCATCAGGCATCGCGCCAGCGCTCTTTGCAGAGCTTTATGAGATCACGCAGAGCTATCGTACTGGCTTTGCTTTGGGCGCCGGCGCCTTTACCTGCTCGGTCATTCTCGTGTTAATGCTCGGCCGATATCCCAAACAAGACCCGAGCGCTAGCTGACTTCGGCAGCGAACCATTGCTGCAGCACAAATTTTTGTACTTTGGTTGCCGACATCGGCCACGTCTGCACTAATCGGACGTATCGCGGCATTTTAAAACTGGCTATTTTGCCTTGACAGTACTCGATCAGTTCAGCTTCGGTCACCGTTTGCCCATCGTGGCATTCAATATATGCGGCCGCGACTTCGGACAAACGGTCATCCGGCACCCCAATCACCTGGGCCATTTTGACCGCAGGATGCTTTGAGATCAGCGATTCAATTTCGATCGCCGCCACATTCTCCCCACCCACCTTCAACATGTCTTTGATTCTGCCGTGGAACTCGATCTCGCCGCTAGCCCGCATGATGCAGAGATCGCCCGTTCGAAACCAGCCATCCTCAAACGCCTCCTGGTTTTTTTCAGGGGATTTGAAATAACCCTTAAAAATAGCGTAACCGCGAAGCCAGATTTCGCCCCGCTCGCCGGGCAAGCAGGCCTCGCCAGTTTCCGGATGCATGATCTTAGCTTCCAAGCCCGGCATCGGCTTGCCGCAGGTGGTCACGCGGCTTTCAAGGGTTTCATCGGGATGATTAAACGCAATCACGCCGCCCGCCTCGGTTAAGCCGTAAGCACCGGTTTGGACGGACTGGGGGAACGCCTTTTGAAACTGTCTGAGCACGTCCGGCGGCGCAACGTTGTTGAGCCGTTTGATTGAAGAGAGATCCCGGCGCTCAAATTCCGGATGCGCAATCAATGCCGCAGTGATCGTGGGAAAGGACGGGAACGCAACCGTTGCCCGCTCTGCCTCCATCATGGCAAGGCTTTCACCCGCGTCCATATGAACCATCGATAACAGCGCAGCACCCGCGTCAATACAGCACAGCATCGGTAAAATAGACGCCATATGGAACATCGGTAATGGCGCCCAAAACCGGTCTTGATCGGTCAGAAAGTAACGGCTTTGATTCATGTTAATGCCGTTTTGAACCAACATTTCATGGTGTAGCGGACACCCTTTCGGGTGGGCTGTCGTGCCTGAGGTGTACATCATGATGGCGGTATCATCAACCGATAAACCTTGCAGGGTTTCTAGCACCGCCGCTGCATCAATTTGTTCGGCCTGTGCTTCAAAGATCGCCTGCGGCATAAAGCCATCGCGCGGCGCGCCCAACATCACCATTAGCTCAAGTCGCTCGGGCGTCGCAATCGCTTGCGCCTCGAGCAGAAGCGCCCCAAAATCAGCATACTCGCTGATCAAATCATGGGTCACGATAATCTTTAGTTCGGCGTTGCTGACAACATATGCCAGCTCTTGGGGTTTGTAACGCGCGTTCATCGGCACCGCAATGGCGCCCAGGCACTGTAAACCCAATAGACATTCGATGTACTCCGGACAATTGGCCATGAGTAAGCCAACATGATCGCCCTGCCCAACCCCGCACACCTTGAAACTCGCAGCGCGCAATAAAACAGCGGCCTTCATACTGTCGTAGGTGTGACGATGATTGGGGAAAATCAAAAAATCAGACTGAGGCCATCGTTCGGCCGCAGCTAGAAAATAGCTGCCAATGGTGAGGCTTTGCTCATGCTTCATAGTGCTTTCACGCTTTTAAAGAGGCCATGAGCATAAGCGGTCATTACAAAAATTACGAGGCCCTAAACGGAAAACCAGCAGATTGGGCGGCGCCTTCAGCTGGCTCAGCCAACGCGAGCATCGAAGGATCAAGCCTTTCGGTCTTTCGGTCTTTCGGTCTTTCGCCACTAGGATGATACGCGTTTCGGCGATTAGACCGAATGAATCTATGGCCTTTACGGTTTCGCCTTATTTTCGGCGTTGCGCTCATTAAGCTGCGACTTATCTAGGCGCTTAAACGGCGCCCTTGCGGAAACCGGGTGACGGTCTTCGCCCGGGGCATTGAGTGATTCCGTTAGTAGACACAGGCCAAGGGACATGCGATACAGGGTCACGATGCTCGGACGTGTTCCGTTTAACATCTAATTCGGGGGTTTCCCCGAGTTCACCCTGATAACAAGGACCCTGTCATGAAATTCAGCTTCTGGCCAAGACCAACCCACCCTTTTGCAACGTCGCTCAGCCTTGCCCAACATGTCGAGAAAACCGGTTGGGATGGGTTTTGGTTGGCCGATCATTTTATGCCGAATGCCGACGATACCAGCGCGCCTTGGCCCGAGGCTTTTACGACGCTGGCCGCCATTGCAGCCCAAGTGCCTCGAATCCGATTTGGCTCATTGGTTGCCGGCAATACTTATCGGCATCCCGCAGTGCTGGCCAAAATGGCCGCAACGATTGATCACATTTGTGGCGGTCGAATGGTGTTGGGTCTCGGCGCGGGCTGGCAGGAAAATGAACACCTGAAATACGGGCTGCCCTTTTATACTGTCCCGGAACGTCTGGCTCGACTGGAAGAGGCCTGCCAGGCCATCAAACAACTTTTTGAAACCGAATCAGCTGATTTTTCAGGCCGCTTTTACCAATTAACCAATGCCCCGCTTGAACCCAAACCGATTCAAAAGCCGCTACCGCTCCTGATTGGTGGTGGCGGTGAGAAGGTGACCTTAAGAATCACGGCCCAGTACGCCGATGAATGGAACGTCTGGGGTACGGTTGCCACGCTAAAACACAAAATCGCTGTGCTCGATGCCCACTGCGAGCGGCTCGGGCGAGACCCAAGCACCTTAAAGCGCACCGCGGTGGCGTTGGTTTTTTTAACAGATGATGACGCTTTTGCCGAAAAAATGCGTGGTAACGCCCAAGCAACCATCGCCGGGTCAGTCCAAGCGCTACAAGATACTATCGGCGCCTATCGCGAACTTGGCGTCGATGAGTTTATTGTCCCAGACTTTAATCTGGGTGATCACCCGGTCGAGACCTTAGATCGCCTTATCAACGAGGTCTTTGCGCCGTTCCACTAGCCAACAATTGATGAGCCGTAATCGTGGGTCTGAGGGTTGAACATCCCATCGGGTTGGTTGGAAGTCCCGGGCGCGCAGAGCGCTGATTGGGACTCATAGCGCTTCTTTGCGCTAAAGGCTTTTGTTTGCGCTAAAGGCTTCAAAAGACTATAACGGTTCTCTACCAAAACCCAGAGAAAATCATGCCGCTAGGACTTGCTTTGCGATTGTCGCTACTGCTATTGCTCGCTGGCTGTGGCTCAGGGATTGACGAAGACACCCGCCGTTCAACCACGTTTGGCCCGGTTGTCGGCACCCAAGAAGGCGCACTTTCAATCTGGCGGGGTATTCCCTTTGCGCAACCGCCCATCGAGGCTTTGCGCTGGCGCGCGCCGCAACCGCCCTTGCCTTGGACGGAAACCCACATTGCCCTTGACGACGCACCCGCCTGTTTTCAAAGCGGTTGGTTACAAAGCCAGGAAGATGAACCGTTTAGCGGCTCCGAAGACTGCCTCTACCTCAATATCTGGGCCCCCACAGAAAACCCCTCCGAATCCGCTTTGCCGGTCATGGTTTGGATTCATGGTGGCGCCAATACGTTAGGCTCTGCCGCAACTTATATTCCCAGTCATCTTGTGGCCGAGCAAGCCGTCATCGTGGTCACCATTCAATATCGGCTCGCCTCATTCGGATGGTTTCGACACCCTGCCCTGCGGGACGGCCCCACGACCGCATCCGATGATTCCGGTAATTTTGGCACCCTCGACACCATCGCGGCACTGCATTTCGTGCAGGACAATATCGCCGAATTTGGCGGTGATCCCAACAACGTAACAATCTTTGGTGAATCTGCCGGCGGCCATAATGTCGCAGCCCTGCTGGCATCCCCACTGGCTGATGGTCTCTTTCAAAAAGCCATTATTCAAAGTGGGATCATCTCTGTCGCCGATCTCAATGAGGCCGAAAGCGATTATCCGAGCACTGGAATCTCTGGCACGATCAGCAGTCAAGAAATCCTGTACCGCCTGTTCCTTGATGCCGGCATCGCTAAAGACTTAGCCGGCGCGAAACAGCACCTTGCTACGATGGCGGCCCCCGAAATCGCGAACTATCTGCGGGCACAATCACCAGCCAACCTTCTGAAGGCAGAGCAAGCTGCGAAACCTCGGCAACTCGGGATGACACGCGTATTTCCGGATGGCGTTGTTGTTCGCGCCGACGGCATTGTCGGCGCGCTCAAGGACCCAGACCGGACTAAAATTCCCGTTCTGGTCGGGACCAATCGCGATGAAACAAAACTGTTTAATGCCATGAATCCGCATTTGGTTGAATGGGGCCAACCCGATGGTCTTTGGTCGTTCATTGACCGAATGCCGCTGGCAATCAAAAACCCAGATTATTACCAAGCGATGAGTGAATACGGCAGTGGCTTCTGGAAGCTTAGAGCAACCGATGACGTCGCGCGCAGCCTAACTCAAAGTCAACAGACCGTCTTCGCTTACCGCTTCGATTGGGATGAATTACCAACCATTCAGAATCTAAGCTACGCCGACCTACTGGGCGCAGGTCACGCCATGGAACTGCTGTTTTTATTCCCGAAGGCCATGGAGCAAACCTTGGTCGCAAAATTTGTGATTGGGGATGGCGCCGAAGCCGCTGATCGTTTGTCTCAGCAGATGCGCAACTACTGGGCGTCATTTGCTTACACCGGGGACCCGAATCTAGGACTGCCAGAGCCGCAACCGAAATGGCCGGTCTGGCAAGAATCCGATGGCATCGAGCGCTTCCTCATTCTCGACAGTGATAACGACCAAGGGGTTGTCAGCAGTCCAGCGGCGCTGACGTTAAAACGTCTGCTCGCCAAGCTCGAACAAGATACTCGATTTGATTTAATGGGACGCTGCCAAGCGCTTTACGGACTGACCTATCGAAATGGCGACAGTATTAACCAAACCGCGTGGGACACCTTTGCTGAAGGCCAATGCCTGGACCGGGATTATCAATCGGTTGCGGAACTGCTCGAGCGCTAAAGACGCGAGCCTGATCGCCGCTACTGACCTTTGAAGTTTGGGACGCGTTTATTTAAGAACGCGTCGATCCCCTCTTGCTTATCGTCGGTTTGCAATAAGGCACTTTGGGCAAATTTCTCCATCGCTAACGCCGCGACCGAGCTACCCTCGAGACCCTGCTGCACCATCACTTTCATGAAATGCGGGACAAAGGGCGCAAAGCCCGCCAAATGATTGGCCATTTTGGTGACTTCCGCTACCAACGCATCGGATTCAACCACCCGGGTTACCAAGCCGATTTGCAAGGCCCGCTCGGCCGAGACCGGTTCGCCCATTAGCAACATCTCAAGTGCCCAGCCTTTTCCGATGAGGCGGGGCAATCGCGCTGTAGCACCCCCACCTGGAATGATGCCGAGCTTGCCTTCAGGGGTTCCAAAGCGACTACTTGGCGAGCAAACCCTGAGATCACAGCCTAAGGCCACCTCAAGACCGCCCCCCATGCAAATGCCATCGATCGCCGCGATGGTGACTTTCGGTAATTCTTCAAGCTTCGCCGCAAGCCCTTGAACAATGGGCTCCATGCCTTTTTTCAAATCTCGATCAGCCACTTCATTTAAATCAGAACCCGCCGCAAACGCTCGACCGCCCGCGCCCCAAAAACTAATCACCCGGATGTCATCTTCACGAGCAAGGAGATCAACGGCCCGATTGAGTTCCGCCAGAACCTGCAATGAAATGGCATTGTGTTTTTCGGGCCGATCAATGGTGATCAGACCCAATGGGGGGCGGCGTTCAAGGCGAATGGTTTCGAAATCAGACATAAGGGATGCTTATTGGTCTCAGCAATTTAGGACGCGGCCGAGCTTAGCGCAAGCTGCAATGAGTTGCTAGAGAGCGTGCAATGAGCGCGCACTGATCATTAGCAAAGCAGGCGCAGCCTGCATAGATCGCGCTGTACTGTTTGCTGTTTATGACAAGGACTCAGGTGAACTTAAGCACATTTGCCAAGCCCGTCTTGTCAACATATCAGTAAGCCAATTGGGTCGCTAGGTTAGAAATTTTCGGAAACCTGTACGGCCTCCAATCCCATATAGCCCCAACAGACCAGCCCCGTGGCATCTTCTGCACAACTATAATTTCCGCCCACGCTGACCTGTTTAGGGTCGTCCAAGGCCGGTACATCCAATTGGCCTTGTGAATTCTTACCCCAGCACTGAACCCCTGATTCATCCAATGCGCAAGTATGCTCATAGCCCACGCTGACATCGGTGGGTCGAACCAAAGGCAGCGCCTGGGCTTGACCGTGTTCGTCATCCCCCCAACAAACAACACCGGTATCATCGACCACACAGTTATGATTGCCCAATCCACTGCTGATGTATTTTGGATTCACGAGCGCCGGCACATCCGTTTGCCCATAGGTATTGGATCCCCAACACTGCACCCCGTCATCATCGAGCGCGCAACTGTGGTACAGGCCTGCCGTGACCTGCCGTGGGTTGCGCAGTGTCGGTGGCACATCCGTTTGGCCATTAAAATTCCAGCCCCAACAATCGACCGTCGCGCCGTCCAGCAAGCAGGCATGTCGCCCACCGGTTGCGATTTGAATCGGATTAATGGTGAAGGGCGCGTTGGCTTGATTTCTAGAGTTGTCGCCCCAGCAGACCACGCCTTCATCGGCGATCGCGCAACTAAAATCAAACCCGGTACTGACTTGCCGAGGGTTCGTCAACCCGGGCACCGCTGTTTGACCCACATCACTATCACCAAAGCACTCAATCAACCCCACCTTCAAATGGCAACTGTGGGTACTGCCTGTACTGATCACGACGCCACTTTGGGTGACGGCGCGCAGTACCGGCAAGTCATCGGCATAATCAAGCGGCCCTTTTTCTTCGATCAGCACCGGCCGCGGCCGTTTGAAATAATCATACAAGCTGACGGTCTCGGGCTTCGGTGGTGCGACAACGCCGCCCACAAAGGCCATGACCTCGTCTTCATTCAAATAACTGCGCTTGCGGCCCCAACAGACTAAGCCGTCATCCCCCACCGCACAGCTATGACCACTGCCTAAGCCCAGCATTCTGGGATTTTTAATCTCTGGCACCAACAACTGATTTTGATTTCCAAAACCCCAACACTTCACTTTCCCCGAGGTGATCACACAGGAATGCAGACCGCCAACCCCAATATCTGAAATCTCAATAAAGGGCGGCGCAATACTCTCGCCAAAATCACTGGGGCCCCAGCAAGCCAGGCCATTACGACTGGCAGCGCAGCCATGCGTACTCACCGCTAAAACTTCTAAGCCTTTGAATTCTGGCGGCTCGAGGCTGCCATCGTGGTCCGCGCCCCAACAACGAATCAGACCGTCGGCGATGGCGCAACTGAAATCATCACCCGCAGCAATTTCGGTAACCTTGACAAGTTTAGGAACATTGAGCTGACCATAGTCATTTAAGCCCCAGCAGCGCACCCCATCATCATCCAGCGCGCACGCATGGCGACTACCCACTGAAACCTTCATTGGGTTCACAAGCTTCGGCACATCCAACAAGCCATCTGACTGTCGCCCCCAACACCCCAGGCCAGCATCTGAAATCGCACAGACCGTTCCCCGCGCGCCAGCGCTGAGTTCTCGGGCACCACTGAGCAGCGGTACATCGAGTTGGCCCACCGTATTTTCCCCGCCGCATTCGACGGCCCCATCGTTGATAATGCAGGTGTAACGGTTACCCGCACTCACGTGACTAATTTCCGCGAAACTGACCGGAACAAAGACCGTCAAGGCAAGGAGTAAGAGCCACTGGGCGGTTATGAAATTTCGAAGCCGTTTAATCATCTGTTCCTTAACAATTTGATTCCAACGCTACAATTTGATTCCAACGCTAAAAGCCCCTGATGCGTACTGGGTGATTTGACCTTTCAATAAAAAATTTCTATTCGGTCTGCCGCATTCTCTTTCTTGGGGTCATTTTGGGACGTATTTTTAGTCTTGACCCAAGTGCTGATTCAAGCCACATTTAACCATGCCAATTTCGTTGACACCACAGCAAAATCAAGCCGGAAACCCTGAGCTCGCCGCCCAAGGCTTTGGCCGATTAAGCCCTAACCCGGTCACCTGTTTTGATTTAAACACCCAATCTGTGCGCGCCGCCGAACATTTCGAAAAATGGGGCTATGTCGTGCTGGAACAGGCGATTAGCGCTCAGGAGGTCGATGATTTAAATCAATTTATTCAGCGCAGCCAGGCGCAACGTCCAGATCTTTGGGGGTTGGGTGAAAAGCGCAAGCCTCATCATAGAAACCAGGGCTTGATTCTGAGTCAGCCGTTACTCGACTTCCCGGAACTCGATCAATATCTGAGGCATCCTGGGAGCTTTTCATTGATCGCCATGCTTTTGGGCGGCACGGAGCACGTGCGCTGGAGCGAATTTAATCTCCGGGAAACGCCACCGAACGCGGGTCTGGGCACCATGAACTTTCACCATGATGCGGTGTTGCAAGATCGCCATTTGCGCGCGCCTTACCTGCCATGCGACTACCTATGCAGTATTCACTACTTAACCCCGGTCACCCCGATCAGTCCCGCCTTTTGTGTGGTGCCAGGCAGTCATCGGTTTGAATCACTTCAGGCCGCCTTTGAGGCCTTGGGCCCAGATTACATCGAACAACCGATCCATGGGCCGGCGGGCACCTGTATTCTCTACGACACAGCCCTATTTCACACCCGCCTTGATGGCAACGGTATTGAAGGCAGACGAACCTGGCATCAATATTATGCCCGGGGCAGCTTTTTAAGCAGCAGTTTGCCGACCACATCTCGGTACATCCGGGCACCCAGTCCTTCGTTAACAGATTGGAACCTGATTCCCCAACGGTTGATCGAGCATCCTGACCCCGAGATTCGCCGATACTTCTCCCACTGGAACAGTGCCCAGGGCGAATGGGTCGCTAGCGGCTTCGACCCTGACGTTCGGGCCACAATGCCCCGAGGCGAAAGCTAACCCTGCGCCACCACCAGGCATTAACCCTGTGAGCCGCCCCCGGATCACACTTTAGTGAGCTTAAACACCTGCTCAGAGGGGTAGGACCGCGCCCATTCCCACGAGGTCGAAAAGCGGTCGGGTGACCTGACTGCCGGCGCCTGAATCTCCTGATAGTCATCAACTCGAAAGCCCTGCGCCCGGAACAACGTAAACCACTTTGACAAAGGCAAATTGAACTCGATCCCACCCGGGTCAATGGGTGCACGGGTCCAATCCATTCGATGCAGGTCAAAGTAGCTCCGCCTCATGGCATTCGATACCGCGTCACCCTCGTCATCTGTACACACCATTGCCCAAGGTGAATGGCCCAGAAAAATTAAACGGCCACCGGGGACCAAGAGTCTTGCCGCCTCAGGAATCCATTGATACGGATCACACCAAATTGCAGCGCCATATTCACTGACCACAATGTCCGCGCAATGCTTTGGTAAGGCGGTGGCCTCAGCATTGCCCAGGATGAAGGTGATCTCTGATTCAAACCGCCGCGCAAAGCCTTTGGCCGTGACCAATTGTTGGTTTGACAAATCAACGCCTGTGACCTGGGCGCCTCTTTGTTCAAACCAACGCGACACATAGCCTGTACCACACCCGAGTTCGACAACTGACCGGCCCACAAGACGCTCAGGAATCAGTTGCAGCTGGGATTCCGGCGTCGCCCAAATACCCCAGTAGGGGGTCTCTGCGAGCCAGGCCGCTTCACCCCGTTCGACCCATTCCGGCGCATAGGCGTCCCAAAATCGTCGATTTTCAATCAAATGATCAGTCATCAAAATGCAACACAAAGTCCACCGGCACCCGCGTACTGATCCTTAGCAACCCTGCCAAACTGCGCAAGGCTTCGATGCCAGCGCCATATCCGAGGTCGCTCACATCAATCTCTGTCTTGCCGGTCACGATCAGTCCGCCGCTGGCATCACGTTCAAGGTTCATTATCATTGAAAGGTCTTGAACGGTTCCGTTTACAGCCAGGGTCACGGTGACAGATTCAGAACCTGCCTGGCCCGCTCGCGCCTTGGCAAAAACCGCTGATGACAATTGCGCCGACACCACCGCCAAAGGATCGTCTGCGAACAGGTGCTTCTGCATGCGTTCGTTTCGAATGGGGATATTGGTTTCTGTTGTCAGGAGGTCGATGACCAATTGGACTTGCCCGGTGCTCGATACCGAGCCTTGTTCAAATTTAATCTGGTGGCGCTCGCTGATGCGATCATTCTTGGTCGATGTCACGCCCACAACCGATGCCGCAACGTTCAAGTTATAAGCCGAATCCGCCAGGCCTTGCGCACTCCAGAGTAGAAGCAGCATCGGGATCACGAGGCCCTGCTTGGCAATTATTGATAACCGTTTTTTCATCGCTGAGCGTCCTTTTGAGAATAGTTTTGTCTTAGCATTAATGGATCATACCGCTGATATCAAGGGTTGAACCCGTTCAAAGACCGTTTGGGTGGTTTTACGCCGATTTGAGCGCCATCGAGCACCCGTTCAGGCTGATTAACCCCGCGTTCCCCAACGCATTAATACCGCATCGTTGTAGCCTGTCCGAATTCGGTGAACGCCAGACAGCGTTTGATCCAAATCCTGATCGCCCGTATCAACAATCACGTAAGGCCTTTGCAAGCCCTCAAGCTTGGTCTTGGTAGCCACCACGTCGATTGCCGGCAGACCGACCGCCCGAATGACCTCGGGACTAAACTGCTGGTTGCCTCGGCCAAACACATGACCTTGCCCCCCTATGACCGTGACCACAATTCGGCAAGGACCCTGGGTGGTCCAACGCAGTAGATCCAATGATGTCACGTCCTCTTGTAAGACCGCAGAATGACAGATGACATCGACCCCAAGGAGCGTGTTCGGTAAACCCAGTGCCGCCATAATGGCCGCAACCGTTTGACCACTTCCCATAAAATAGGTCACCTGGGGCTGCATTGATTCAACAAAGTCTGCGGCGATTTCTTGCTGAGCCAAGCCTTCAGACTCGCGCCCGCCCACCTTGGTGCTCTGGATGTAACTCAGTGCCGCGGGAATCTGTAATTCGCCATAAAACTTCGCCAAAACCCGGCCGGTCCGAAAAGCAACTTCGTCTATGTCGCGGACTTCACCCAGAACTGCAGACAAAAGTCGACCAGCCATCATGTCTTGAATGATTTCCGCAACCGCCAGCGGATGATTTGCGAACACCCCGGAATGCATTTTTACGCCGCACGGAATGCCTAAAATGGTTTGATCTGCAGCCGCCGCATCGAGCACATCACGCGCCGTGCCGTCGCCACCGGCAAACAGCAGCAAATCCAGCTTCGCCGCTTGCAACGCCCGGGTTGCCTGCTGGGTGTCGAGGCCTTTCGTTACACTAGGCGCAACATACACGACTTCGCCATCCTCGACCCCCAAATCCTTGAGCGCTGACTCGCCCATGGCGCCACTGCACGTCACCCAGTGAATCTCACCGAGCGCTGCTTGCAACGGCTGTAATGCCATCACAACCCGGCGGCAGACCTGACTCTCAATGCCTTGTGCGCGCGCGCGCGCCTGCACGGCCGGCCCATCACTGCCCTTCAAGCCCGCCGGTCCACCAATGCCCGCGCAAGGGTTCATCAGAAGACCAACGCGAAGTCTCTTACCGCTCGTCTGCATCAACGAAGCCGATCAAGACTGAGCCGCTTCACCACTGAACTGAAGCTAAAGCAAGCTTCACCGTCGACCACACACTCACCCGAGACAAAGACCAACGAGCCTGTTTTTCGGTTAATCCTAGGCTGACAAGAGATAATCTGACCCAGGTCGGCCCCTCGGAGGAATTCGCAGGAAAAACTAACCGTCACACAGGTCTCGGTTTCGTAATGATCGGTTGCCGCCATACACAGTGCGAAATCTGCAAAGGTCATTAAAACGCCGCCATGGACCGACCCCATCGCATTGCAATGCGTGGCTTTCAGTTGAAAACCATAGCCACCAAAGCCATCGCTATCCTTGGGCTCAAAGTAAAAGGGTCCAATATGGTCCTCAGCCGGATCAAACCCGGTCTGCACAATCATGGTTCCTGGAAAGCTCATGCCCAATGCTCCTGTTTTTGTTGATTGGCTTTATCGTTCAATTCGGGCTGGGCCGGAACCGACCGTGACAGTGGAGGGCCTTTTCCGGGGTTTGCATCGACCAATGCATCTAAAAAGCACGTTGCCCGCAACGGCAGTCGTTGACGCATCAAGCATCGTTCAGAGGCGACCTTCGCTTTGAAAGGTTCGCTCGGTAGTTGCGCCACATCATCGGTACTGACTTGGAAATCAACGCCTGCGGCCTCGGCAAAGAGCGATTCCAACGCCTGGGGCCGGGCTTCGACAGCCTCGAAAGCCGCTTGCTGCGGTGCATTCCGCGCTGGAAGATACCAATAGCCATAGTCATCTAATTGCCGACGCCGCCGGCCCGCCAAGCACCAATGGGCAACTTCATGCAGCGCGCTCGCGCTAAAGTCCGCTCGAAAGACAATCACCGCGGCAGTTGTATCCTGCCGAGCGCGATAAAAAGGCTCGTCGCCACCTCCGATTAATGCCACGCCATACCGCGCGCCCAGGCTTTGATTGAAGATCTCGATGACCTGATTCGCTTGCATCACGCCCGTCCAGGCTCTGTTTCGGCGACAGGGGTCGCCAGTAGGCCCGCAAGATAAGGCGCTGACAGAAACTCAGCGCCGGCCAATAAATGATTCAAATAGCCTTGGGCGGGCTTACAATGGGCGTCAATACAGTGCGAATTCGCTTCATAAACCCAAGCCCTGCACGGCCCAGCCGCTGTTTCAACTGACACAATCGCGCGGTCGTAGCGCTGCGGATATCCTTCATAGGGATCCATCTGGGTAATTCCCTCAGGGCCACTCAACGTGTAGAGCACGCCCTCGACGAGGCCTGAGCCTGATCGCTCAATGTTGGCATGCGCAACCCCACGCTGCCCCTGGGCACGCTTGTTAAACACCAAGCGATAGCCTGGGAGCCGACCCGCACAGCGGCCTGTGAACCCCATGCCGCGCGCTTGCACCCGCGCAACATCCATATTACTGCCATAAGCAAAGTAGCAGTTTGCCTGGCCGTCCCCGCTCATCCTTTTTTGATCCAGTACTGATAGCCCGTCTCGCTCTCGGTTTTGGCGAGCATTTCATGGTTCATAAAGCGGCAAAAGTTGTCGAAATCCCAGCTGGTTGAGGGATCGGTTGCGAGTATTTTAATCACTTCACCCGCGGCCATATCTCGAACTTTATTCCTCAATAGCATGAGCGGTTCCGGGCAGCGCAAGCCTTGAGCATCTAATTCGTAATCGGCATCCATGGTCAACCTCTCAATTCGCGCTTGGCATTATGACACAAAGGTTGAGTCCGGCCGCTGCATGAGTATAATCGCGCGCAACCGTTAGGGGGCCGCCATGATCAAAGTATTGATAGAACGTCAGATCGCTGAAGGTTTGGCTCATTACTACGATTGCACGATCCGGCGCGTGATTCATTCGGTCAATGAGGCGCCGGGCTGCTTGGGCGGCGAGTCGTTAAAAGAAACCGAGAACTCCCACCGCAGGATCATCTTGTCCAAATGGGAACGATTAGTGGATTGGCAGGCCTGGTATGGCTCTGACGAGCGCCGCCGAGTTCTCACAGAAATTGGCCCATTGCTCGAGAGCTCAGAGCGGATCACCATTCTCGAAGCGATGCACTGATTTTTTTTCGGTTACCGCATCGACCGATACGATCAACGCTATTTCACTGCCTGGATCAAATTCGATCACCGCCTTACCAGCCGCCAATTGCGATCGAACCGCTAGGCACTTTTCTTCAAAACTGTATTCAATCTGGCCGTAATCCGTGCCTTCGCGCAGCACGAAGGCTTCGATTAGGCCCTGTTGGGCTGCCGCACTGAGCGATTCAAATGGGATATTCATGCTAGGGCGTCAACCTCGTTCTATCCTTGGCCTTTCCTTGGCCTTTCCTTGGGCTTTCCTTGGTCTTTCCTTGGTCTACCACCGCCTGTATCGATTAGAGCCTGGCGCCAAAACTCGAGTTACCCAAGGTTAACGAGGTCTAACAACCGCTGCGGCTTTGCACTAAGATCTTCGAAATTAAACAGCGATCGGTCTAGAAGCTGTGACGGCGCAACGCTGCACAAAGCGCGAAAGATCGTCTCGATTCGGCCCGGGAACTGTTTATCCCAAGCCAGCAGCATTTCCTTAATCACCTGCCGCTGCAAATTATCCTGAGACCCACAGAGATTGCAGGGAATGATTGGGAAGGCGCGCAGATCAGCATAATCGATCAAGTCCTTTTCTTTACAGTAGGCCAGCGGTCGGATCACGACATTGCCGCCATCATCAGACAATAATTTCGGCGGCATAGACTTCAATTTGCCACCGTGAAACATATTGAGGAACAAGGTCTCAATCAGGTCATCGCGATGATGGCCGAGCGCGATCTTGGTAAACCCCTGCGCCTTGGCAAAACGGTAGAGAATCCCTCGGCGAAATCGCGAACACCATCCACAATAGGTTTTACCTTCCGGCACCATCTCGGTAACCAAGGAATAGGTATCCTCTTCCAGAATGTGAAAATCGACCCCGAGATCTGTCAAATAGTTGGGCAAAACGGTTTCAGGAAATCCGGGCTGCTTTTGGTCGAGGTTCACCGCCACCAACTCAAAATCAATTGGCGCCCGGGTCTTAAGCGTCATCAAAAGATCGAGCATCGCGTAGGAATCTTTGCCGCCAGACAAGCAGACCATCACTTTGTCGCCCGCCTCGATCATGTTGAAATCCCCAATCGCGCGGCCGACCTCTCGGCGCAACCGTTTCTCGAGTTTAATGCCCTCGCGCTTGGCTTTAGCTTCGGGAGACTGATCGGGCATAACGGAGTACTCTAGGGTTTCGGCGCAGAGTTTAACACCGAGGAGAACTGATCTGAAATGATTACCACCTATCGCGTTATGCTGATCTCAGCCCTCTTATTCTGCCTCATGCCCAACTCGGGACATGCGCTGGTGATTTTGCAGTACCACCACATTGCGACAGACACCCCGTTTTCGACCAGCACAAAACCCGAAATCTTTGCTGCGCATCTCGAGCACTTGGCTCAGTCTGGTTTTAAGGTTGTTGCGCTCAGCGAGCACCTCGCGCAATCCAAGGCGGGTGATGCCGAAGCGAACGCACTTGAGGTCGCGATCACCTTTGACGATGCCTATCGAAGTATTTTTACCGAGGCCTTTCCTTTATTGCGCGCACGAGGCTGGCCCTTCACTATTTTTGTGGCGACAGACCTTGTCGGCAGACCCGGTGGGCGCTACCTGGCTTGGGATGAGTTGAAGGCAATGAAGGCTGAAGGCGCCGAGATTGCCAATCACAGCACCGGCCACCAGCACTGGGCCAGAAAACCGAGCAACACGACGAATGACGCTTGGTCAGACGAGTTCGTGCAAGACGCCCTGCGCGCTCAAGAGACCCTTGATGCGCACCTCGGCGTCGGGCCAAAACACTACGCCCTACCGTACGGCGAATACTATCCTGCGCTCGTAACCCAACTGCAAGCTGAGGGCTTTTTAGTATTTGGCCAACACAGCGGCGCGGTATCGATGCCCCTGCCCCCGGTTATTCCACGTTATCCGATGGGCGGACCCTACGCGGGTCTCGACAGTTTTAAAACCAAGGTTCTGACCCTGGCATTTCCAGGCGCGCCGTCGTTACACAACCCCATCCTCACAGGCCTTGAGACCAAACCGATGATTAACGCCACGGCCTTAGGACTGACCCGTGTTACTGGGCTGAACTGTTTTGGCCCGGACGGCGCCATCGAACCCAAGGCTGAAAACCGTGCGATTGTGATCCAGGCGACAGCACCCCTGAAACCTGGGCGCGCGCGTTATAACTGCACCCGGTTGAGCAATGAACCTGGCCGTTTTTATTGGCATTCATACTTCTGGATGAAACAGCATTCCGACAACACCTGGTATGAAGAGCCCTAAAACGATGACGCGTGGTCAAGACACCTTGTCGAGGCACGGCGTCGTGCCCGACCGCAAGCCCCTTATCCTCGATTCCCATTTTTGCAGATGCTCAGAACAGATCTCGCCTCACGTTTATTGCCATGATTCGCTCGGCCTCGAGATCAGTCAACCGAGTAGGTCCGTCAATGCAACCACATCGTTATCCCCGTGATCAAGCAGTGCCCCGCATCCGGTTCATCGTCCCAAAGCGTCAGAACCCGAATACCGCATCGTCTTGTCCTGCCCTGACTCGGGTGACCGGCGCCTGCAGCTGCAGACGCGGTACAAACAGCGGGCGGGTTATCAACGCTGAAGACAATTCAATCGCTTACGCGATAGCACTTGAAATTCTACCCTGACCAAACCTATCCTAAGAGAACCCTTAACCTTGAGACAAGCATGGCCCAGTTGACCTTCGACACAGAAATTCATGAACAGGACGGCGTTCTGACCGGCCCTTTTCGGTTCCCAGTACAAATGCTAGCGGAACAAGAGTACGGTGGCCATTTATCGATTCATGACGATGATCAGGCCCAGGCGCTTGGGTTTAGCGGCGCGCCCATTGAGGGCCCAACGCATTTTTCACAGTTTGACCCGCTTTTGTATAAAATCTGGGGCGACCGCTGGTTCGAGTCGGGTTGTATCAGCTCACATTTTAAAAATGTTGTCGTAGAAGGCGAAGCCGTCCAAGCATTTGTTGAATTGCCGACCGCATCAGACAATATTACAAAAATTTGGGCGGTGAAAAAATCGGGCGAGACCGTCCTCGAAGGCACGGCGTCGATGGGTCCAGATCATCCAGAAACCCGTTTAGAGGCTTTGATGTCGGCTCGTGGGACGCCGGATAATCTGGTCTTACTCGAACATGTGAAGATCGGTGATCAGTCGGCCTCACCGGAGGCCGTCACAATGGGTTATGACCAACATCTTGGCAACAGCTATCCCTTCACGTTAGCCAACAAATTGGACAAGATTACCGAAACCTGCCGTTGGTATTTTACTGAGGCAGCCCACGCGTCACCCTGGGGAAAAGCCATTATCCCAATAGAAATGATTAGCCCATTGGTGACGCACACGCCAAATGGTCTTACTGGCCCTAAAGGGCCTTCGATTGGATTATTTGCCGATCTTGAAATTAAAATGATCAAAGGCCCGCTCTTTGTTGGCCAAGTTTACCAATTAGAGCGTGCGGTCGTTGGGTTGGGCGAAAGTGCCCGGACCGAATCCATGTGGGTCAAAACTTTGATCAAAGACCCCAAAACCGGCGACGTGATCGCGACCACCTTGCTCAATTCAGCAACGCTGAAACAGTCCTATGCGCACTATTCGGAAGACGCAAAACGGCTCGGAAAAGTGACCGGTTAAGCCGTAAAGGACGGCTTCAAACATCCGACCCTCGCGGACGAACGCATGCCCAAAAAGCTTTCGAGGCGGTGAAACGCGGGCGGGCTGAATGCCCGCCCTATTGATCAGGGTTTAATATCAAGCGGTCGGTAGTAGTCCCGGCCGGCACTGACGTACTCTCCCATCATCTCTCGAAACGTCTCGCCTGCTGAACCTTCTTCGGTGAGCGTTAGGTTCTGACGAATAAAGTTGACGCTGTCTGGATTCAAAGCCCTGGCCATCTCCCAGTACTCATCGGCCTTCGCTTCTTGGCCGTGTCTGCGAAACAGATTGCCAAGTCGAAACGCTGCATCGGCTTTCTGCTGATCCGCAGTGTGCTGCCGGATATTGCCCGCAACCGTTGCCGCGGACTGCACGTACTCGCTGTCAGCACCCTTGGCCACCCAGTCTTTCAAGGCAGGCTCATACACATTCGTGCCGAATGAAATCGCCTGCTCGCCCTCCCCAAAGGAATGGAGCATCGAGTAGGTGCCCTCATCAATTCGAACAATTTGCCCCGTCTCATCAATCCAAGCCGCGGACGGCACGTTCACGAAATTAAAGGCGCTGCTGATTAAATGATTTTCATCCACAATTTGAATATAGGTTGGATTGGCGGCATCAAATATCGGACCCGCAGCGGCTTCGCCGCCGGTGTCTTCAGCCGCACAAATGATCACGAAGTTGGGGTCGTTAATGTCTTCATATATACGTTGCCACACGGGCACGTCAAGAAAGCAGCCTCACCAGGAGGACCAAGTCACAATGAGCGCTTTTTTGCCTTTCAGATCAGACATTCTGATCACTTTCCCTTTGCGGTCAGTGATTTCAAGATCCGGTGCCTGGGCGTTCAGCATCATGTTCTCGCGTTTTGCTGGAATCTCAGCAAAGCTCCAAACACCGGCCTCATGATCCGCAACAAACGGTTGTCCTAACAATGACGCAAAGGCCGTTAAGCTAAACCATTGCTTCCCATCCTGCTCGATCAACACATCATCCGTCATTGGGATGCACAGATCTTCGAAGCAAGCGCCTTCGGCTTTTAAGACAAATCCATTGATCTGGGTCAGGTCAGCGGGGTCGATTAACAAGCCATCGCCTTGGCCAAGATTCGATAATGTGATTGATTTGCCTTGATACAGCACGGTCGCGCTGCCTTCAGGATGAATTGGTTTCGCATCGAATGGGTTTCGAAGCTCCGGATAGGCCATAAAGGCTTCTGCCATGGGTTCCTCCTATTAGGTTTCACGCGTGATTTGCCTGCGCGCTTTAACGATACTACGTGATCCGAATCGGACTGTCTTCCGGTTTCCTTCGAGTGCCCAGATGAATACGCGCACCATGATTGCCTGGAAACCGATAGCTTCTCCTCGGCTAGACACCTCCCTCAGAGAACTCGTTTTGCCGCGATCATGACGAGTCGTCTGCCAAGCCTTAAAACCCGAATGTTCTCTGGCGACCAATCTCATGAGTCGGTATTTTTTTTAGTCCGATTCAAGCCATGGTGACGTGCGTGCCAACAGCCCTTAGCCCGGATCAAGTTGCGCAGTTTCATCACCAAGGCTTCCTTGGCCCATTTGATGCGATGCCCACATCCAATATGCTGGCATTAAGGGATGCTCACGCTCTGGCACCCGACCGACTGATTCAACCTTCCGCGACCGTCCCCAGTCCCTCTATGCCATGGACCCCGAGAAACGCGACTAGAATCTGGAAGTGGCTTACGGGCACCACAACCTTGCTGTCGTTGCCGCCGATGCGGGCATTGCGTGCAGGATGGATGTCAAGAAGTCCACAAAACTCAACGACACTCGTTTAAGAACGCTGCTTGGATTAGTGGTACTAACGGGCGCGTTATACGGCCTGAAAAATAAGGCCGCGCTGCGCTAATCTGCCCTGACAGAGGCGACAGTTCTGTTAGTAGAAAAAACGCTACTGCTTCAACCTGGCTGCAGGATCCCTGCCGTTAGATTACGACTATTGACGGGTCAACAAGCTCAAGCACAGGTAGTCGGCCACCCACTCACCGCTAACCACTGTGTACCGCTAATCCCCTGACCAGATCTGTACCATCCGTTGCCACCCGAATAGCAGTACCACCCATTGGATGACGCGCGTCAGGCTGTCAGAAACAAAATCAACAGCGCGTACGATGCGAATACCGGACACAGCCATCGAAAGCTGCGTGGGAATAAAATCATCGCCAGCATCACCACGATCCCGACGGCCGGAAGTAGCAATGCTAGGCCAGTCGGGGACGGTTCTAGCCGGATTGCCAGATTGACATAAGGACCGACACATAGATAAATCAGCATCGAGAGAACGGACAGCCGACCAAAACCCTCGCTGTGACGAATAAAGTCCAGCTCGTCGTCATCACCGTCATCGTCGGGCACCGGCAAGGCCATTTCCGCCGCCCCATAGATAAAAATTGAACCGATAATCAGTACCAGAAAATCAATAAACCGCCATTCCATTACTTCGCGAAGCCCCCAACCCACCCACCAGAACTGCAAGACGAAAGCCATAACGCATAAAGACCAAAGCGCGGTAGCCCAGTGGAATATCACACGGTCGTGAACGCGGATCAAAATGCCCACGGTGTGCAACATTCGAGTGATCGCCAAGCCCAGAATAATCGACACTGCGACAAAAACATATTCGTGTTGCGACATAACTTGTCCTGAAGTTTGGGAAGATTGGCCTGCCGATAAGAGCCAAATCAGTCTAGGTCGTACCGCCAACTGAAGCATCTAAACGGCTAAAATATTATCTGTTCATTGTCCTTCATCCGCCTTCGCTTGTCAGCGCTCAAAGATCGGTCTTATACTACGAAGAGTCCACGTCGATAGGTAAGCGCATGGAGAGCAAGTCTGTGTTGGGAAAAATTGTATTATGGGTTTCTGCTGTAACCTTTATTTCATACGGACTGATCTGCCTTATCGCGCCGGATGTTCCCGCCCAATATGCTGGCCTCAGCATGAACAATGGTGACGCCATTGCCGAGATCAGTGCAATGTATGGCGGCCTACAAACCGGGCTTGGACTATTCTGCCTCCTGGCAGCCCTGAATCCCAATTTTTACAAAACAGGATTGGTAGTGCTTATTTTTTGCATCGGTTCACTGGCGCTAGCGCGGCTCTACTCAACGCTCCTGATCACCGACCCAGTGTCTGCTTACACCTGGGGCGCTATGACCTACGAATTCGCCACAACAATACTAGCGACTTTGGCTTTGAGAAAAACTTCTACTCGTTGACTGTATCGAAAAACGCAATCATTTCAGCTGCTGTCTTTTCGGGTTACTCTGCAGGCATCCAATGACTCACCTCGCAAATGTCTTAATGCTAAGATTCGTCTCGCTCTGCGAGTCGCTTCTTTGATCACCGTGTTGTTTAGGCGATAAGCATCTCGTTTTGGAAAAGTCTTTAACATAAGAGCCACCTCTTTCGCGAGGCGACGATCCCCTTGCTGTGGCGCGCATTTTTTTGACAAGGGCGCGGGCGCAAAAGAGATTCCCTGGCACCAGGATTACAATTATTGGCCTCTGGCACCACCGGTCATTATTTCGGCCTGGCTCGCCATCGACCGTATGACGCGTGACAATGCGTGTAGGCAATTCATTCCCGGCTCGCACCGAAAGTTATTGCCCCACATCAAAGCAACACCCGACATGGCATTGCTTGAAATGGCCGACCCGGATCAGGTTGACACGCACCTTGCCATCGAGCTCGAGCCCGGCCAGTTTGTTTTATTTAACAAGCGACTGTTGCACCATTCCGAGGTGAATCGATCCAATCTGCCCCGTTGTGGGTTATCGATTCGATTGATCCCGCCGATCGTCCGCGTCTTAAAATACGACGCTCAAAACCACGTTCGGCCCATTGTGAGCGGACGCGATAAGATGGACTTTAATCAAACCGGGTTTATACGCCCCGAAGACGGCTAAACAGACCGCCACCAAAGGCGATATCCGCATACCTTTCGCCAATCCGAACGTAACCGGCAGCATTCGGATGTAAGTTGTCCGGCAACTCGCTCTGATCGTCTTCGGAGAACAAAGTAAGCCCATCAACATACCCCAAAGCATCATCGCCCTGCGCTCGCCGAGCCGCCACAATCTCGGACATTATCTTGCGCATTTGCGTAATCGTCAGGGCATTCTGACGGACGGCCTGATGCCCTTCGATTGCACCAAAGACGAGCCGCTTCTGACCGCCGATCAGGATGACGGAAGCGGTTGTCGGCCCAGGCGTGTTTTCGCTAAACGGACAAAAAATGGGCGATATTAAAATAATGGGCGTCTGCGCATGACCTGCCCGAATCGTGTCTAAAAAACCATGAAGCGCGGAAGCAAACGCGCGTCGGCCGAGGGAATTCTGATTCACAATATTGATGCCCACCTTCAAACTGATGTAATCAGCCGGCAGATCACGGATGGTTTGCGCAACAAATTGATCGAGATGACACTGGCCGCCAAAGCCCAGACTGGTGAGCGAGACGCCCCCTGCGCGCGCAGCAATGGCGGGCCAGGTCTGCGTTGGTGAGGCGGCTTCCGAGCATTGGCTAATGGAACTGCCGTAATGGACCCATTTGGGCATTTCATCAATAACCGGATCAAGCCGCGCGCCATCATCAATGGCTAAACCGCGAACCTCAACGACGGCGTTCACGGGCAACCACAGGGCGATGTGCTTTAATTTATTTTCAAGCTCTGAAAACTGATAACAAACCGCAGGCCCCGGGGTTCTTTGCATTTCATTAACGCCGATCACCCGCATCAAATCACCTTCAGCATGCGCCTGAGATTGAACGCACTCGCCATCCACCACGAGATCGATCGTTGCGGCCGGCACGCTTGCGCCAGCCTGAATCAGCGACAAATGCACATCGAGCGAGATTTCAGTCGTATCACTCAAAAACTCAATCCGGATGCCGGAGGGCGTTGCGATCACGCGTTGCATCTCTTGCGGCGCGCGCCCACGGGTGAAAGGCGGGAGCCTGCGAGGCGTCAGCCCTGCATCTGTGTGGTCAAAGTCTAAAGGCCCCCACAAAAAGCGGCGCGATGGTCTTCAGATCTACAACCTGCATTCGATATCCTAAATTGCTCTGGTTTCAGGGGTCAAAAAACGACCTTCCCTATGCCGTACCTTATTGCAATTTAAGATGAGCGCAAACTTTAAGCCAACGCTCGAAGCACCGACACCGGCGATTGATCGAGTACCCGGCGGGTTGCCAACATACCGATGACGCTGATCAGTCCTGCGCCTAAAATGGGCCCCAAGGCCCACAACCAAGGGCTCGGCGAATAATCCAAATCAAAGATTTCACGCTCCAAACCATAGACGGTGAGTTCCGCGCCAAGCGCCGCGAGCAAACCGGCAAACGCCCCCAAAACTGCGAACTCCATTGCAAGACTGGTCCGAACCAATTGATTCGATGCGCCGAGGGTCCGAAGAATCACAAATTGCTTCATGCGCTCATCCAAACTCGCTTGGATACTGGCCAACAGCACCATCGCCCCTGACAGTAAAATCAGCACCAACATGAACTCAACGGCCAGCGTGACCTGGGCCACAATCGTTCGGATCTGCTCGATCAAAGCATCCACTTCAAGTACCGTCATGGTCGGAAATTGTCGAAGCAATGGGCTCAGCAACGCTTTCTGATCCCCGTTTAGATAAAAACTGGTCATAAAGGTCGACGGGAAGTCCTGCAACATCTGCGGTGAAAAAATCAAATAAAAGTTAGGTTGCAAATTATCCCAAGCGACCGATCGAATGCTGGTGACTAGAGCGGTTAGCGGACGTCCCTCTATCTCAAAGACCAACTCATCCCCTAAGTCTAAGCCGTTGCTTTGGGCAAACTCTGCCTCAACGGAAACTTCAGAAACCTCTGAGGTCGGCGAAAACCAAGCCCCAGATAGAATTTTGTTGTCTTTGGGTAAGACTGCGGTCGCCGTCAAGTTTCGAGTTGAACTCAGCCGGGGCGCCCTCCGCTCGGAGCCCGCCTTATTGGTAAGCTCGGTTATTAACACCTCGTTGAGCTCGGTAATCCGACCCCGGATCATCGGGTATTCCGGTGTCACCGAAACCTTGGCCGCATCTAAAAAGGCCCGGATATCACCGCGCTCATCGGGCAATATGTTCATTGCAAAGTGATTTGGCGCATCCGCTGGGATCTGATTTTGCCATTCAGACAAAAGTGAGGTTCGGACTAAAAATAGGGTGAGCAACAACATTAGCGCAAGACCAAACGCCAATATTTGTAAGGCACTTTCTAATTGTCGTCGTTGCAAGCCAGCAATCGCTAACCGCCAAGCGCTGCCCGCCTGCAAACCCACCTGCCTTCCGGAGCGCACCAGAAGCAGCGCAAGCATCCCCAGGATAACCACCGCAACGAGGCCCCCGATAAAGAGCAGTAAGGTTAGCCTAAGGTCCTGGCTGTACCACCACATCAGGCCAAACGTACCAAAACCACCAAAACCGTAGGCCACAAGCGATGAAGGGTTTGCGGTTTCAAGGTCTCGGCGAATCACCCGCACCGGATCCGCATTGCGCAGCGTCAATAGCGGTGGCAAGGCAAAGGACAATAGACACACCATGCCGGTTGTCAGTCCAAGCACGATTGGCTTTGCTGAAGGCGCTGGTAGGGCGACCGGCAGCAGGGGCCGCAAGACTTCAGCCACCCCGGCTTGAACCAAGAGGCCGAGGCCTGCGCCACTGAGCGTTGCCACCAATCCCAACCCAATAAAAATAACCAAGTAGATTTGATCAATCCGGGCCGGTGTCGCGCCGAGCGTCTTTAAAATCGCGACATGATCGAAATGCCGATGGGCATATCGATTGGCCGCCAACGCAATGGCCACCCCGGCGAGCACAACCCCAAGTAACCCACCCAGCAACAAGAAGCGCTCTGCTTTGGACAAAGCATCACCAATTTCTTCAGCGCCTTCTTTCACCCCATACAGCCGAGTATCGGCCGGCAAATCGGGTCGAACACTGGCTTCCCAAGCTTGCAGCTGAGTCTCCGCACCCGAAAACAAATACCGATAGGTCACCCGACTGCCGGGCTGGATGATCTCGGTGCCGCCGACATCACTCAAATGCATGATGACCCTCGGTGCGACGGTATCAAAGCCGCCCCCGCGATCCGGTTCCTTGAGCAGCACATGAGCAATCGGCAAAGTCATTGCGCCCACATCCACCGAGGCCCCCGGGCGGGTGTCGAGGGACGGGAACAACCGAGACTCCATCCAAACAGAACCTGGCTTTGGCCCCACTGCGGCAGGTCGTCCCGCGCCAAAAGGCTCATCCGCAATAATCAGTTTGCCACGCAGTGGATAACCGGTATCAACCGCTTTCACGGCGGCGAGCTGAGCGCGTTCCTCAGAAAACACCATTGACAAAAACGAGACCGTTGCCGTTCGGGACAAACCATATTCATCCGCTCGGGTGAGCAGCTCCGGTTGAATCGGCCGACTGCTGGAGATCACTCGGTCTGCTGCAATAAAAGAGGCGGACTCGAGCAAGAGGGCTTGCTGTAGACGATCGACGAACAACGTGATGGTTGTCACGGTACCCACCGCAATAATCAAAGCCGCCAACAACAAGGTCAACTCGCCCCCGCGCCAGTCTCGAATCAATAATTTTAAAGCCAGTCGCATCGATCGATTACCCTAAGCAATGGCGCGGCTAACATCGCCAGCTTCTGTAACCAACTGACCCGCTTCAATCAAAATCGAGCGCTCACACCGGCCGGCCAATCGTGCGTCGTGAGTCACTAGAACCAGGGTCGTGCCAAAATCAGCATTCAAATCAAACAACAGATCAATGATCTTAGAACCCGTCTTGGCATCTAAATTCCCGGTCGGTTCATCCGCAAATAAGATCTTGGGATTGGAGGCAAAAGCCCGGGCAATCGCCACGCGCTGCTGCTCGCCGCCCGAGAGCTGTCGAGGATAGTGCGTCAGTCGATGGCCAAGTCCCACCCGTTCCAAAAGTCTCGTTGCATTATCGCCGGCGCCTGCGTCCCCCCGAAGCTCTCCCGGTAGCATGACATTTTCTAAGGCGGTTAAACTGCTTAGTAACTGAAAAGTTTGAAACACAAAACCCACCATTGCGCCTCGAAGCTTTGCCCGCTGCGCCTCACTCATCAAGGTAATGTTTTGATCGCCGCCTAAAATGATGGTCCCTTGGGTTGGCGAATCCAATCCTGCGAGCAAGCTCAGCAAGGTCGTTTTGCCGGATCCAGAGGCCCCGACAATTGCAACTGATTGGCCTTGGTTGATTTCCAGCGTGATCCCTTCCAAAATCACGAGGCTTCCCTCACTGGTGTCCACAATTTTGCAAATGTCGGTCGTCTTAATCATACCCATCGTATCCGTGCTTCAGTCATCTTTGAAAAGAATCCATGATCGCATGGGTTGCGATCAAATGCTGCTCTTGATCCTGCTCGCCCTTGCCTCTTATACGCACGGGGCTGAAAACCGATCGGTCTTGATTTATGGCGATAGCGTCAGCGCAGGGTATGGCATGACCCAACCAGAGAGCTGGCCCGCGCTGTTGGGCGCGGATCTTGCACCCAGCCACCCCGAGCTTCGCTTAGCCAACTCAAGCGTTAGCGGCGAAACCACTACAGGCGGTTTAAACCGCTTCACAAAAGCCCTCGAAATCCACGCCCCTGGTCTCGTTGTTCTAGAACTGGGTGGCAACGACGGTTTACGGGGCTATCCGATATCGAGTATTCAAGCCAATATTGGGAAAATGATTGCGCTTTGCCAAGCCCAAAACATCGAGGTCATTCTGATCGGCATGGTGTTGCCACCGAACTATGGCCGCCGCTACACCGAGGCCTTTGAAGGCCTGTATCGAGCGTTGGCCGAGCAATATGAACTCGCCGGCTTCCTACCCTATTTACTCAACGGCATTAACACCGATCCCAACCTCATCCAACGCGATGGCATCCACCCAACGGTTGCGGCACAACCTTTAATCAAGGACCAAATCAAACCCTTCATCCTGCGCTGGTTAATGACCGGCCTAAATCAAGCAAGCATTAAACCAGCAGCGCTTTATGCGCCCGCCAATCCGGCATAAACCCGGCAAGGTAGCCATAAAAAGCTGGGGTGTGGTCGAAGTGCTTTAAATGACAAAGCTCATGCAAAATAACGTAATCAATCGCTTTAATATCTTGCGTAATCAGCCACAGATTCAGCGTGATCACCCCGGACTGGCTACAACTGCCCCATTTGGCTTTCATTTTTCTGATTTTCAGATTGGCGGCCATTGGTAAATCAAAGCGTTCAACCAAGGCCGATAAACGCCGATTAAAAATCAGCATGGCTTGGGTGCGATACCAGTTTTCGAGCCGCATTTGAATTTGCATCGGGGCATCTGGCAAGGCTCGAACGATTAGGTCTGACTGCCTGATTTGCGCTTTTCCTGGCAGATCAGCTCGAGTCTTCAAGTGATAACCATGACCCAAAAAATAGTGGATCGCGCCCTCGGCAAATTGGGGTCTGGGACGAACGGCGCGGCCTTTCATTCGGGCGATCGCCCGAAAGACCCAGTCTTGATGCTCTAAGATGAACGCTTTGGCAGCATAGTGCGCACATCGCTTGGGAATTCGGCACTGAACCTCGCCATCCACCTCAACCACAAGCGCCAAGCGTTTACGCTTTCGACGAACAATCACCACCTCAACCAAACCCGCGTCCCCCGCGATCCAGACCGATGGGTTCGCTGTCACCGCCAACGGGCTCATTCGCTCGGATCAACCCCGCGACCGCCGCCCAAACAATTGGGCGATAAAGGCGCGGCTTCACCCTTCATCAACCATTCATCCTGGGCGTAAGTGTGCATGGATAGGGCATGAATTTGACCATTCAATTGCGCGGCCAAAACGCGGTTAACCCGCTGATGGCGCTGAATCAGTCTTTCACCGGCAAAGGATTCTGACACCACAATCACTTTAAAATGGCTTTCAGAACCTGGTGGCACATTGTGCTGATGACTTTCGTTGGTGACCACCAAATAACTCGGGTCAAACGCTGCCGTGAGCGCCTCATAAATCGACTGCTGAATCACGCCTGCCATCGATCAACCTTTCTCTTTGAGTTCCATCACGCCATCCCAATCGAGCGGCGGCGGCGTCAAAACGAACGCTTCACACCGTGCAAGGTGGGTTAAGGATGGTCCATCATCAGGAATCAGATCAACGCAGGCTCGGAACGCCGCTTGGGCATCCACAAAATTTCGATCTCGGATCAATTGCAACCCGCCCTGATAGCGATCTACGACATCGGCAAGCACCCCAGTGGTTTGATCCTTTCGGTTCAATAATTGGTAAACCCGAATCGGCTCGGCTTTACCGACTACTCGAATAATATCGAGCTCTCGAACATCAACATCATCCTTGCACTGCAAATAGGTCGACTCTGAAATCATCAGGTCAGACCGAAATGCTTTGTTCGCGCCTTCGAGTCGGGCCGCGAGGTTGACCGCATCGCCCATAATGGTGTAATTGATACGCTGGGTGGAGCCCATATTACCCACAACCATCCGCCCAGTATTGACGCCCATTCGAACCGACACCTTCGGCAAGCCTCTCGCTACCCATTGATCCCGAAGACCGCCCAGCGCATGATTCATATCAATACTGGCGAAACAGGCTTGTCGCGCATGGGCCGGCTGATCGATCGGCGCCCCCCAGAAGGCAATGATGGCGTCTCCCTCAAACTTATCGATGGTGCCATCCGAGGCAATGATCACGTCACACATCTCGGTCAGATATTCATTGAGCAAGCCCACCAACTGCGTTGGCGTCATCCCTTCTGAGAAGGTCGAAAACCCCGCAATATCGGAAAAGTAAGCGGTCATTTCTCGCTCTTCACCACCGAGGGTCAGCTTGTCCGGATCTTTCACTAGATCGGCCACAACGGTTGGCGATAAATACTGACCAAAGGCATCTTTAATATAGGCTTTTTGACCCATCTCGTTCAGATAAAAACGGCCGTTCACCACGATCACAGACAGGATGATGGCAAATATATTGGGCACCATGGAAAGAATCAGCCCTTCTATGGCGTAGGCCCAACAACAAAAGCCCACAAACACGACCGCCCCAAGCAAGCTAATCCCATTACGAATCAAGGGTGCCGCAATGAAGGACGAGGCTAAGATCACAGCCAGGAGCAGCGCTGTCACCACTGATTCCGTCGCGATCGATGCGGCGCGCAATGGCCCACCCTTTAAGAGGGTTTCGATCTCGCTCGCAATGATATTCACTCCGAAGATATTCCCGGCCGGCGTCTCAAATTGATCGTGGGCGACTTCGGCGACTTCGCCGATCAAAACAATCTTACCGCTCACTAAAAACGAGAGATCTTCCAACTCCTCCTCATCGACAAACAAGATATCCCCAGCGGCGATGCCCACTTCTTCGTGTCGAGCTCGACTACCGGCGGCATCTATGGTGCGCGGCAACATTGGATAATCCAGATAAAGATCATTGTGCTGATCTAGCTGGGCCACCATTTCATCACCGATAAAAAGCTGATGGTTTTGGAGTGACGGCGCTTCACCCAAATGCATCGACAAGGCTTTGACCGCAAAGGGCCAGCCGTTATCTCGTTCAGCCACTTCTGGATGGATTCGAAGCCGAACCATCGTTTCGGCCAGGTCACTGTTCGATGAAATATTGGAGTAACCACTCTCCGCCACAGACGCAAACTTGGGGATTGCAAAATTGGTCTTTTGATAACCCGCATCGCCTGAAATCTCGGCCTGAGAAACCAGCAAAACATTGCCTGCCGCCTCGATGGCTTGAACGAGGGTCGGATCTTCATTATAAGCGCTATTGAAATCGAGCAACATATCCACCCCGATGACCGACGCGCCCATCGCGCTCAAACGCGCAATAATGGTTGCCAAGTCGACCCGACGCAGCGGATACACCTCGTATTCTTCGTAGAAATCTTCATCCGTATAGACCACGGTCACATCAGGACTCGGCGCGATGAGCGCTGGATCCCCATACCCCGATCGCAGCAAATGCCGATAGGAGATGGTTTCATCCTCAACGATCGTTAAGGATTCTTGATACTCTGCAAACAAAGCCAGACCAAACAAGAAAACAACCAAAGGCAGATCGAATCTGCCTTTTAAGAACGATAAAACGTTCAAGGTTGAAGGGCCCCGCGAACCCGCGGCACCCAAAGTTTATTCCGAGATAAAGTCATTGTATTTCTGAGCCTCTGCCGTTTTTTCCTTCATCAATTGCAGCGCCTGGAGATTGGCAATAAACAACGGCTTCATTTCAATGTCATCTGGGTAAACATCAAAATAGGCGCGATAGGCATCCATTGCCGGCACCAATAAGCCATGTTGTTCCAGCACATCTGCTTGCGCAAAGAAATCATCCCCTGCCGCCACGATGGACGCCTTGATGGTCGCTTCTTCACCCGCTGCGAGCACTTTTAACTTGCCAGGCCGCCGGGGGGTATAAACCACTTCTTCACCCGCTTTGACGTCCAACCGGAGCGCGTACTCACCCGCGTCGGGCACAGGTAATTGAAACCGAATGTGCTCGCCGGAAGCATCGGCCGGCACTTCAAATTGCTGCTCACCTAAAACAATCACGAAGGTATTATCAGGACACGCTTTATCCCAAACCAAATCAGCAAAGCCTTCAGAAACCGTAATTTCGCGTGCTAAACGGACCTTCACTTCACACTCGGGCTCACCCGGCTTCTTCACAGCACGGCGCACCGTGGTATAGCGCTGGGCTGAGGCGAATTTATTGGCAAGACCATCCATGAGCCCAGCATCGCTGCTAAAAGGATCCGAAACCTCACCCGCAGAAACTTCCAACCCAGTGTCCCCCACCATCGCCGCCACATTGGCGCTTAAACTTTGGGCTAAACCAGATTCTTGATTAATGAAGTTACCCGAGCCATCCGCACCGGTTCTGATGTGATACCCTGAAAACAAATACTTAGCACGGGTCACTGGGCGCCACTTCTCGCCATCACGACTGTATTCAACTGCACCATTTGGATCCATTAGCTTACCCACTGGGCTACGCGCTTCTTCGGCGCTCGCGGGCGCAATGAATCCAACCGCCAAAAGTGCGGTTAACATCATTTTTTTCAATTTTAGGCTACTTACTTTTACGTTAAGTTGCTCACCCATTAGAGGACTCTCCTATTATGTTAAGAATGATCTAGACCCCTCGCACCTGGACCCCAATCTTCAATTGCACCCGCATTTAACCCTTTTTGACAGCTCTTAGCATCTTTTGGCATTCTTTATGC
>TARA_B110000238_G_scaffold22003_1_pt1 | contig 48639 bp, 65 predicted proteins | sample TARA_B110000238 | Tara Oceans TARA_B110000238 (sample SAMEA4397569) | marine metagenome | biome: Polar Biome; feature: [SRF] surface water layer (ENVO:00010504); material: water (ENVO:00002006), including particulate matter (ENVO:01000060) such as... | depth 5 m | reverse complement strand
AGATGATTTAGATAAAAGAATTAAAGAACTAAAACAATAGATATGGAAATAATTAAACAATGGATAGTTAAAACACACCACTTAGTGTTGTTGTCAAATGGTAGTTATATGATTAGCTACAATCTTATAGGTGGGCTTAGTTATGTAGATATTAGTGATGACGAGGCATTAGAATTAATAAAATAAATAATAAAATGATGATATTTAAAATAACAATTTGCATAGTAATATTTATACTTCTTATGATTATCTTTATGAGCATTGTAGAGGGTAAGATAAGGAGCAGACAAAATGAAAAGGTTATGTGGAGGATAGAGCAAATGGATAAAAGAGATAAAGTAGTAACTAGGACAGGAGGACTAGCACACGATAGAAACAGAACTTATAGCGAAATACAAAAACAAAATGAGCAGAAAAAATAATACTGAAAACACAATCTCTAATTGGAGAGAGGTAGAAATAGAAGGGGATAAAAGAATACCTCATTACTATATAGGCAACAATGGATATGAAGCTAGGAAGGTTGTATCAGGGTTTGATTTATCGTATAATATCGGAACTGCCACGACATATTTGCTCCGTTGTGAAAGAAAACACGCAACACCTGTTGAGTGTATTAAAAAAGCAATAGCTCATTTAGAGTTTGAGTTAGAAAAAATTGAAGAATTAAAGCAAAAATAATATGGGATATTTAGCACATTTAAAAAGGCAACCACATTGTGAAGATTGCAGATGGATAGTAAAGTATGACGCTAAAGAATTGATTAGAGAGGTTAAGCTAGTATATAAGCCTTCAGAATACAGCAGGGCTAACGCTAAGAGGTATGGAAACAAGGCTAGAAAGCTTCACAAGAGAGATGAATTAATTTTATTACTAGAGATAGACAGAAGTAAAAGAAGTGGGTAGCCCAATATATAGAGTCATAATAGATTTTGGATTTAAAAAGAAAGGTAGCGTAAGAGCCTTTGTTTATAAAAAAATTGATACATTTGTCTTGACTAATGTTGATGATGAGATTAAGAAAGACGAAAGTATCTTAATCAAGATGGCTAGAAAGGTTAATAGGAAACTGCCCGAAATAGATATTGTTTTTAAGAAAATATTTATTGAAGGGCAATATGGAGAAACTAATAAATAAAAATAAAAGAAAATGGAAATTGTATTAATTTGTTGTGTAATTTTTTACTGCATATATCTTAACTTTAGGATTAAAGACCTTCAGGAAGAGGTAATGGATTTAACATTAGACCTAACAGAGATAGAGATTAAGGTTTATAATAAAATGATGGAAATAAGAAGAAAATTAAAAGATGAAAAACCAAGAAGAAAATCTACAAAAAAGCGTAGTAGAATACCTGAAAATGCAGTACCCAAAGGCAAGGTATTGTGCAAGTCTAGGAGGGATAAGAACAAGTTTTCGTCAGGCGGTAAAGGCTAAGGCGACAGGATATGTAAAGGGCTTTCCTGACCTTCAGGTCTGCTATCCTACCCACAAGTATGCAGGATTGTTTTTAGAGATAAAGGCAAACAAAAAATGCTATCCAACTAAAGAGCAAAAAGAATGGGTGGCATATCTAAACGAGGTTGGTTACTATGCTAAGGTCGTAAAAGGTTTTGAAGAGTGCCAACAAGTTATTGACGATTACCTAGAGAATAGACTATGAGCATAAGCATATACGATAGAAAAGATAGAAGAGGTGGCGGTTACGCTAAGCGTAAATTCACATTTGAAGAAGCCGAAATGATAAGAGAAGAGTACAAAACAGGTGTGTTTACTCAAACTCAATTAGCTACCAAATATCAGGTTAGCCAACCCCTAATAAACCAAATACTTAGTAAAAAAACTTACAATAAAGACTAAATTATTTGGTCAGTTCAATTATTTGTTGTATCTTTGCATAGTAATAACTAAAATAAACTACTATGACTAAAATTACTACCGAAACTGCTAAGCAGATTATACACGATACAGATGGAAAGATATTCAGCGTATCATTTACCAAAAAAGATGGCTCGCATAGAGATATGACCGCTAGACTAGGTGTTACAAAGCACCTGAAGGGCGGAGAGAGAGCATTTAACCCTGATGATTACAATATGTTATTTGTGTTTGATACACATAAGGAAGGGTACAGAACAATCCCTTTTGATAGACTCTTAGAGTTGAGATTCAGAGGGGAGAAATACAAAGTTAGTTAGTTAAAAAAAATATTTTTTTATAGGTTATCAGAAATGATAGCCTTTTTTTGTGCCTGAAACTGCCATTGCGTGAAACTGCTATGAAACTGCTAGCGGTATATATATAGCCCCTTCAGGATATGGGTTTTTTGCTTTTTTTTCCACTAGGTTGGGGTCGGGAGGGGAGGGGAGGGCATTTTCAAGCCCATCTACTAGGTTACCACTAGGTTACCACTAGGTTACCACTAGGTTACCACTAGGTTAGGACTAGGTTAGGACTAGGTTACCACTAGAGTAGCTACTAGGTTACCACTAGGTTAAACCCAAATTATGTCATATTGTCAGTATTTTGTATAAATTATTTATGCACTAATTACAGATACTTTGTATTTTTACATCATTATTAATCAAAATTATTTTACATTATGGAGTTTATTACAACAAAAAGAAAAACAGAGTTAGCTAAACAGCTTGAATATCAGATACATAGGGCTAGTATCTACCTAAAACATACGCAAATTTATAATTTGTATTATGAGAAAAAAAGGTACTTTATGACATATGATTTTTGGCTCTCTACTAGGACTGAAAACGAGGTTTTGGAGCAACTAGAAGAATGCAAAAGGCTAAACGAATTAGCAAATAAATTTTAATCATTAAACTATAAAACTATGAAAAAGACAATTAACGACTACAAAAACATCATTAAAACACTAGGTTTTGAACCTAGTAAAGACCAACAAATATCTTTGCACTATCAGAGACAAGCGACAAATCAAATGCAAATCTCCTATATTACACAGAAAAAAATTGACCAAATACTAGAGCACACGGGAGTAGTAATAAGCCCAACAAAGAAAGACCACAGGCAAAAATACTTTACAGCGACAAAGCCTGCAAAATTCTTTGATACTCTAGTACACTCTAGCAAATCAGAACAATACCTAGTCGAAGCCTTGAGAACTAAATTTGTTCAGCAGTTCCAAGCTAGTGTAAAACTAGAAGTAAAACTTTATGAAGCCGACACAATCCCGACTTTTTACAATATGCAAAAAGACCAAGTAAACGACAACGGAAAAATGAGTTTTATATCTAGTAGAATGAGTTGTATGCAAGGAAGACCGAAAGCCTATTTTGAGGTATACGCTCAGACAGGAGGGCAAAGGATAGCAATCCTAGAAGATAGTGATGGCAATATGTACGGGAGGGCGTTACTATGGCAAGATAGCTCTAACGACTTAGACGCTAAGCACCATTCTAAGCACTACCTAGACAGGATTTATATTGCTGATTCCTTAAGTGGTTCTGATGAAGTACGGGCTAAATATCAGCATCAAATTTGGAATGAAGTGTGCACTCAACTAAACAAAACAATCCATTGTTACAGCTCAGCCCATTTCGGGAGCTTAATTACTCAATCAGGAGTAGGAACGCAACCACCTGAAGATTTCAGACCACAGCTAGCAGGCAGTCATAGTGCTTTAGATTTTGAGCAATACCCTTACGCCGATACTTTTCAGGGGTTAGATGGTCGGACTTGGAGTATGGAGACAGATGGAGAGGTATATCTTTGCAATACAGACGGAGAGAACGCCAACGGAGACAATTCGGAATGTGAGCAGTGTGGAGACAGAATGCACGAGGAAGACAGCATTTACTCAGAAGCAGACGAGCAGACACTTTGCGAGGATTGTTGTACTTGGTGCGAGGATAGAGACGACCATATCAACAGCGAGAACGCAGTTTATAACAACTACAGCGGCAACTACCACCACGAAAACGACCTCGACAGATAAAACTAATATTAATTAAAACCCTTTAGCCTATGAGTAAACCCAAAAGCGACATCAATGATGGACTACTAGCAGTTATAATCTGAATTAGTATTGTCCTTAATTGTTGCAACTAAGAAAGCCCCATTAATTTGGGGTTTTTTTGTGCTTTAAGAGGTTTAATGGTGTTATGTGGTGTATTGGTATAGGTTGAGAGGTTTGGAGGTCTTACACGTGCTTAAATTAGTTTGTATGATATATAAGTTTCTTTATGTTTTAGTGGTTATTTGCTTGCTACCTACAGACGTTCACGCACTAAACTATTGCAAAGTCCAGAGTTTACGCCAGAATAAGCAGAAAACCAAGCCAAGCCAAGCAAAAACGACCTTTTTTTACATTTATTTTGTCATAACTTTAGGACAATTTGGCAGGTTAAACGCTTAATTTTCAGTAGGGGAGGGGCTGAAGAGGGGCTGAAGAGGGGGCTAAATCGGTGGGGGAGGGGCAAATCCGTCAAACATACCGACCACCTTCTTTGAGCATATACACATACACACTCAGTTTTCAAATCCAATTTTATAATCTAATGGTTATTTTGGGGGGTAATAGTTGTATTGTGAGTCTTCCGATAGTTATTTTAAACATATAGTTTGGTATTAGATATGTTAATTGCGATATGAGCAATAGCATATCCTATAAGAATTCAAAGGTAAAGGATTTATTTGACATATCAAAGAAGTTTATGGTAATTAATGATATATTCAAAATGGAAAAGGATTTTAATTTTATATTAAAGGGTTAGTGAAGGGTTGCTTAAGGGTTCAGTATACCCTTATAGTTATATATATAGTAATAGTTATAGTAATATATCTAGTATAAGTTCATTTCCAATAATTTCGTAGGTTATTCGGATATTTTTCTTTTATTTGTAGTCTTAATTAAAAAATATAAAAAAATGGCAGAGCCAACAGGAATAACAACAAATGTAGCACCAATATATAGTGCTGATTTATTATACGAACAAAATTGTAAGTGTGGAACTATAGAAGTATTAGCGGGAGGACAGGAATGGGCTGCAGAAGCAGGAGACCACGTTTGGAAGATAGTTATATTGAATAATGGGTCGGAAAGTCAAGGACACGATACTAATAGAGTTTTTGGAAGTTTAGAAGCTCTTAATATGAGTAGTCAGTCATTAAGTACACTAGCAGCAACTAAGTTTTCTAATGGACAAGAAATAATGGGAGACTTTATTACAGTTGGCACAGCAGAATTAGCAAATTTAACTTTAATTCTTTATAAAGACTGTAAGCAATCTTAATTAAATGAAATATGGAAGATAAAAAGAAAGAATACGCAGAAGTAAATTATAATTTTAACTTTACAGAATCTATGATGGAGGAACTTCATATGGAAGGTAAATTAGAAGTTAGAATAGAAGGAGAAGAAGAAGATATGGTTATTTCATTTACTTACAATAGAGAAGAAGAAATTATTAAAGATAAAAGCAATGATGAAAAAATTATATCAATGTTAGATGACGAGTTGGACGATTATATTAATAGACTTACTAATTCAATAAAAGAACTTTAAATATAAACATATGGAAGAAGAGAATAAAAGAAGACTGCTCAGAAAAAAAGTAATGGATAGTAATATTGAAGTAGAAAAAATTACAAAAAAAAATCCACCAAAACTTAGTAATCCTAATGGAAGAAAAAAAGGAGAACCTAATAAAATAACAAAAATGAGTAGGTCTGCTTTAGCTTGGGCATTAGAAGGACATTCATATAAAATCAAAATAGCATTAGATAAGTTATTTGAAGAAAGTCCTGAAGCTTATATTGGAGCAATTACTAAATTAATGAATTATACTGTGCCTAAACTCTCTTCTAACGAGATAACAGACAATACTTCTAAAAAAATCAAGATAGATTTTAATGATGATATATCTATTGATGATATTAAAGCTAAATTAAAAGAAATTGAAGGAGAAAGCTAATGACCCTATACAAGAGGCATTAGAAAAAAAACTTTGCGAATTATCTTTCTATGAATTCTTTAAAAAAGCTTGGCATATCATTGAGCCTTCTATTCCTCTTTCTACTAATTGGCATCATAAATATCTTTGTGATATTCTGCAGGAAGAAGCAAATAGAATAAATGAGAATAGACCGAAAACAAAAGATATTGTAATTAATATCCCATTCCGTAGTACGAAATCAATACTCGTTACCGTTATGTTCCCTGTATGGACTTGGATTATGAATCCTAAGCTTAGATTCATTACCGCATCCTACTCAGCAGACCTTTCTATAGAACACGCAACTAGAAGTAGAGATATTATAACCTCAGATTGGTTTAAAGACAGATGGGGAGATATATTTCACATTAAAAAAGACCAAAATCTAAAGGCAAGATACGAAAACAACTTTATGGGAGTAAGGAGAGCAACTTCTGTAGGTGGAACTGTTACGGGGCAAGGAGGGGACTTCCTTATTGTGGATGACCCTGTGTCTCCTCAGCACGCAGCATCGGAAATTGAAAGAGAGAACGCTAACGAATGGTATAGAACAACATTCTACTCAAGACTTAATAATCCATTGACAGGAGTTCGGATTGTTATTATGCAAAGGATACACGAAAACGATTTAAGTGGTTTTTTGATTGGACACGAGTCAAGAATGAAGTATAAACACATTTGTATACCCGCAGAACTATCAAGAGACCTAAAACCTGCCGCACTTGAAGATAATTATGATGAAAATGGTTTGTTTTGGTCTGATAGGTTTAGTAGAGATATATTAGATGACTATAAACAAGCCTTAGGGAGCTATGGTTACGCAGGACAGCTTATGCAGACCCCAACACCTATCAATTCAGGAATGATTAAGGCAGATTGGTTTAAAATAGACAGCACAAAGTATGTAGACGAGAAAACAGTTGTAGATTTCGTGATTGACCCGGCATATACCGCAAATGAGAAGAATGACCCCTCTGCATTACTCGCATATACATTTAGAGATAATAAATGGCAAATAGTAGATTGTATCAACGTATATAAGGAATTTCCCGATTTAATTAAGTTTATTCAACAATGGGTTGTTAAGAATGGCTACTCAAACAGAAGTAGAGTGTATGTTGAGCCAAAAGCTTCAGGAAAGTCAATCGTACAGACATTAAAGAAAGAAACAGGTCTGAATGTAAGGGAAGATAAGCCACCATCTAAAGATAAAGTGGCTAGAGTACAGGATATAAGTGCTTCATTAGAAAGCGGTAGAGTTAGCTTGGTAAAAGGGAAGTGGAATGAGGAGTTTTTAAACCAACTTGTTAGGTTTCCTGCAGCAAAACACGATGATATGGTAGACTGTTTAGTTATGGCTGTCAATAAGAATATGTGGAATCACTCAAAAGTGTTATATTTTGAGTAATCACTTTTAAAAACTTCGCATCTATACGGATTTTTTTTCATATTATTGCGAAAGATTAAGAATAAATGAAAATAGAAGCCATAAATAAAAAACACGCAAGCTATCTCAAGGATTATATAAAAGATATTCAAGAGATTATGTTTGATGCAACTGAAAATGCCAATACAGGTAAATTTTCAGAAATTAATGACCTTTTATCTAATGTTGTTAGGTATTCTAATAAATTCAAGGAATACACTAATAGTCCACAAGAAATCAATGAGTGGTGCTATATGATTCCAAATCTTATGATGTATGCATCAACAGGATTCTTAATTGGTATAAAAAACAATGACAATAGTGAAGATGTAGAGCAAGCTATTGATAGATTATTTGAGAATACAGTAAAGATAACTTCTGAGACAAATAAGATGCTAGATAAATTAGAGGCTATAGGAGAATTAGAAGATTTACTAACTAATTTAATGAAAAAATAATATATGTTATTTATAGATGTAATTGATGGGGATAAAACCAAAACAATAAACATACCTACCGATTGGGAGGATATGACGTTAACTTATTGGTGTGGAATTTATAGAATATTTAGAAAGTATAGAGAACAAGGAAAGCTTACTGAAAAATTAGTAAAGGATAAGATTGAGTCGCACTTAGAGCATTACACTAGTGAAATGAATGAGTCTAATTTAGATTTCCTTAAAGAAAGAGATGCTATCAAGATGAATAAAGATATATTCAAATATATAGCACAAGTTAGTGATGAAGATATAGAAAGAGTTGATTTCAAAAAAGCTATGGATGTTTTGAGTGCAATAAATATCTTTCAAGAAGAATATAAGCCTAAAGGAATTCAAAGCTTTGAGTTTGAAGATGAAATTTATTATTTCCCTAAAGATAATATGAAAGATAATACTTTCGGAGATTATATAGAGTCTACTCAGTTAGATATGAATGAAAAAGCAATGACTAATGGTCATTATGATGTTTTACCTGAGCAAATGGCTATATTATGCAGGAGACTAGGAGAAGAGTATGACGAAGATGAAGTCGCAAAGAAAACAGAGAAATTTAAGAATTTAAAAATGGACATCATAATGGAGTTTAGTTTTTTTTTGACCAAACAAAGTCAAGTATTGGGGAAAGTTTTGGAAATGTATTCGGAGGAGAGAGAAGAGGAGGTGGTAGCATAAAAGGTAAGATAGCTTCAGATGGTTATTATAAAAAATATATAAAACCTTTTGGATGGTTAAATAGTTTGTTTGAGTTGGCAGAAAAGAAAATTTTTACAATAAAAGGAATGAATGAAATAGATAGTGTTAAGAATACAAACCTATACAAGGTATTAACCTACTTGAGTTGGCAAAACGCTAAGTCAGATTATGAGGGGGCAGTTCAAGAAGCTATATATGCAGATAAATAAATAATATGGCAATAACAAGACTAACAGATATAGTAGCTGCAATGAAAAGTAAATGGACTTACGGAGATAAGGACTTTGCTTATGAATTTGAAGTAAATCAACATCATAATACGCAATATCCGTATATGATGATAATACCACCTAATTCACAAATACCTGAAATATATAATGGGTGGGAAGCGTATAATTTTGAAATAGATTTCTTTGATTTATACCAAACAGCATCACAACAAGCAGTTGCCCTAGAACAAAAATGGGATAACTTAGAGGATTTAGCTTTAGAATGGTTAAATAATGTAATGATTAACTTTAATAATCCTACAGGAGCAAATGTAGGTATTTATTTCCTAGAGGAATCTATTGACATACAAAGAATAAAGGAAGTAGCAAATGATAGACTTGTTCAGATTAAGATGAGCTTTACAATGAGAGGAGTAACAAGATGTATGTTTGGTAGTATTCCAACTCACTCTCCAAATCAAATAGCTAATTTATCAACTTGGTTAAGAGCTGATAGTGGGGTTACATTTGATACTCCAACAAAAAGAGTAAGTTCTTGGGTAGACCAATCAGGAAACAATAACAATGCTGCTCAATCTACAGCAACAAAACAGCCATTAAGAATACCTTATGATGGAGCTTCAGATAAAACAAGAATAAACTTTGATGGAACTGCTGATGAATTAGAATCGGTTACTAATAGTCCGATTAATACAGACTTTACTATATTTACAGTTGCACAATCCGAACCTGTAACTCCTGCATTTACAAATACATATTCTACAACTTTTGAAGGTAATCCTGATGTTGTTGATTGTGGTAATCCTTCAGGTGGAGCAGGAGGTCAGCTTTTCTCATTTACAGACGGGGCGAATAATGACCAAGCATTCAGTCTTAGTGTTTGGGCAAATATAGACCCTACACAACCTTGGAGAGGATGGATAGAGAAATCTGAAGCAGGTCAGGCAGAATATTCTTTTCGTCCTGTGTATTCTTCAGGTTATATATATTTTTATATTTATGATAACGCTGCATTAGGAAATATAAGTCAAAGAGTAACAGTAATTGAACAGAAAGGAGAATGGGCTTTATATACAGCTACTTATGATGGAAGTGGCACGCCTGCGGGAATGAAAATATATGTAAATGGAGTGGAATCTCAAGACTCACCTTATCAAGCAGGGACTTATAATAATATGCAACTAACTCCGACTCCTCTTGAATTAGGAAACGGTAATGGCAATAGTTATATTGGGGATTTAGATGAATGCAGTATTTATGATAAACAATTATCTACTACTGAAATTGTTGAGCTGTATAATTTAGGTAATCCAAACGACTTAACGGCTCTAGCAACTAGTGCTGCAAATCTTATTGGTTGGTGGAGAATGGGAGATGGAGCAACATTTCCTACGATTCCTGATGTCAGTACAAATTCTAATGATGCAACTATGGTCGGAATGACTGCTGATAATATTATAGCATTTGCTCCTAACTCAGAAAGAAGCACTTACTTTAGTTATGAATTTGGTAATGCAAAAATATGTTTAGGTAGCTCTTCAGAAAGAATATATTGCCACTTAGCTGATAGTTCTCAGGGCTTTGGAGAATGGAACGCTAGAAGAGTATGGAATGGGGATAGCTCAAAGTATCATATAGCTACTATGAGACTAGAATCATCTACATCTAATTTAAGCCTACAATATAATAATGCTATTACGCAACAAGGTGCTATGGCGAGTTATAATGCAGCTCAAACATACAACGCCGCTAAATTTAAAATAGGAAATGGAACTCATTTAGGTAATTTAGATGGAAATGTTCAGGAACTAATAATATACAACAGAGCTTTAACCTTAACAGAACAAAATACAGTAATAAATTACTTAAATAATAAATACAAAATATATTAAAAAATGGCACAAGCTTTAAACAACAGTAATATATTCTTTAGTATATCTCCAAGAGCATATTCATCATTAGCTTTAAATAGTGGTGGCTATGTGTATGATGTTTATGGGGGTAATTTAGACACTTATATACATAGTGCAAATGCTCCTATAACATTACAGGTTTGGTGGCAATACTCAGGACTAACTCAATCTCAAGAAGGGACAGGTACAGGAGGAGTAAGAGTTGCAGGAGATTTAGTAAATGTTATATTTGATATTTACGAAGGAACAACCGCTATAAATGGCACTATAACAACTGCAGATGATTTCAAAAAGATATGCAGTATAAAAAAAGCAAAAGACATATCTAAAGTTTGGAATGGTAAGCCTGATGAAGAACCTACTTTAGGTGGTCATAGATTTACAATAGATATAAGTCATATTTGTGCTGATTTACTTTCCTATAGTTTAATACCTAATAATATAGGAACTTGGGGTGGATTAAATGATGGTAATACAGGTTCTACGGGAGGTATGAACTCAAGCACACAGCCTAATTTATATGGAGGTTTAAATGGTCAATGGGTTATGGAAGATATAGCTTTAACTGCAACTACGGCAACACCTAGTATGTATAATCTTACAGCTAATGGGGCAGAGAGAAGAATTAGGGTTAGAGCTAGATTTGAAGTAATGAAATCAGACGGAACATTAGAGATAACTGATAGCCCTTCAAGTAGAGCAATTAGTGATTTTGTTGTAATTAATTCTGCACCTCAATGGTCAGACAGACATAATCTTAAAGATAGAATGATGAGTAGGTATAGCGGAACTAATAGGTTTCTAACTAACTCTCCTAATGGCAGTACATCAGCAACAGCATCCAATGCGTATTTTAAGAAAGTACGTTTAAACTCTCAGTCAGAATATTTGCAATGGTTTCAATCAAGTCTTAGTGCCACTAGTGCTAATGATGGGTTTGCTTTAAGAGTAGATTATTCAGCCACTAGTAATTTTAGTGCTACTAGTACTGTTTATTTAGTAGATTTTATGATGGGAGGAAGAGCTAGAGTTTATTCGGGTAATATTTTATATCATAACCAATACAGGCAGTTTGCTCAAAATATATCTCCTGATTGGATAAACCTACATAATAATGGGGGTAATATAAGGTCTCATTCTGCATCATATATAGCGAATCCAATAACCTCTACGAATAAATACTATAGAGTTAGTGTTGTTACTGTTCCAACAGGAAGTTCTACGCAAGTTAAATCAAGTCAATATATGTATTATGAATTAGATTTAGAAGATAAGGGTAATTGGAGTGATGTTTTAGGGTATCAAGATGGAGTTAAGTTTATGTGGGTAAATAGACTAGGGGGAATTGATACATATACAGCAAAAAGAAATATAAGTGCTTCAGTAGAGGTAAGTCAAGATATAATCAAAAGAAGAAGTCCTGATAGAAAATTCCCTAACAAATCTGACAATACTATTGCAAATAATAGTGTTGGGGCTAATATATACCCTCATTCAAGAGAAGCTTTAAATACAAATGCTAATAGAAACCTTACAGTATACACAGACCCAATAACACCTGTAGAGTCTATTTGGCTAGAGGAGATTTTAACCTCTCCAAATGTTTGGGTTATGCAAGATACTAAAGGGTACGATTATTTACACGGATTAGGAAATACAGACGAAGCTAGACCTAGCGACTTAGGTTATATGCCTGTATTAATCACTAATTCAAGTTCTGTTTTAGTTGATGAGGAAGAAGGTTTAGTTCAAATGAACATAGAATTTTCTGAATCTCACGAAATAAATACACAAAGAAATTAAATGAGTTCAAAGTCTATTGAAATAGAAATTATAGATACTGAGTTAGAAACAGTAACAACAGGAGGAGGAATAGTTACAACTCATACTAATAATGTTTGGGATAGTGGATTCTCAGGAAGTCAAGTTAATCAAACAAATATAGGTCAAGCAGGATGTACTTCAAATCAAAACTATATGACTTTTAACAGGGGAGGAGCAAATGGAACACCATCAAGTACAATTTGGAATCCCTGTTCTTTCGCTATGGGAACTCCCTATGGAAGTAGTGGAGGGTTTTGCGGTCTATTCTATAGAGATACTCCTGTACCTTTAGGAACGGGAGGAGAAATTACTTTTTATGGAACTGCTACTATTCCTAATTCTACAAATCTTGTAGAAAATGGAGATTTTAATTCTTCTAATGGAGGTAATCAAGGATTTGCAACCTCTTATCATTCTTATAATGTGGGCGATGCTGTAGGTTTAGCTATGACTCAAGGAAATATATCTCAACAACAATCAGGAAGTGCTAAGTGGAGGAGGGCTAGAACTATTTGTATTGATATAGGTCTTGGTATAAATGGAACTGCAACCCCTGATGCTCCTAACATAAATCAAAGTGCAGCAGTTTGTCAGCTTTTTCAAGGTAATGCTTCGTGCGGGACAGGTAATGGTTCTCAGGCAAGCTCAGGAATATACCAAACAATACAAGGTCTTACTGCAGGAGTAACATATAGACTAGAAATAGACCTTGATAATGCAGATACATTAGGGAATGGTAGTTTTAAACTTGGTACACACGCACTTGATAATGGAGTGTCTATAAATGGACAAGTTTATAATAATTTAGGAGGAGATAACTCTCCTATATATGGAACGGCAGGAGCAGGAGAATGGACACCTGTAACACAACCGACTACATCATTTCATTTTTATCCTCAAAATACAGCCTCTCAGTATGTAGATTTTGTTTCTGTAGGAGGCAATGAAGTTTTTAGTATAGAGTATACAGGATTTGTTCCGGGATATATTTTTCAAGGTAGTGATATTTCTTTAAACCTAATTAGAATAACTGAAGTTCCTCCTGCACCTTACAACACAAGTACTATTTATGGTATAGCTGATGTTAAAAATACTCCAACAGGAACGACTCCTACGTTTGGTAGAGTAGATGTAGATGTAACTGCTATTAATCTTTCTGAAGATTTAATTAGTATTGGAGAAGCACTATATCCATTACAAAACACTACAGGACTACAGACTTTAATGACTTTTCCTGCAGGAGGCGTAAGGTTTTCTAATAATCCTGCTTGGAATCCTACACATCCATTGACTATGGGACTTAATAGTGCTATTATTCAATTAAATCAAACTGATTCAGTAGCTCCATTTACTGCTAGTGATAGATATATTGATTGTACTGTAGTTAGTGAATCAGGAGCGAATGTTAAAATATCAGAGCTAGATGTTGTTTATCAAACTGTTAGTACTGCAACTACTACGCAGGTTATAAATGAAGATAAAAGTTTATACGGAAGGTTAGAAGTTAGTAATAGTCAAGATTTTCCTCTAAACATATCATATAATATTTCAGACGGAAAGGATTTAGAGAGTAGATTTGGAGATTATTCTCAGACTTTTGATATTCCTGCTACAGCAAAAAACAATAGTATATTAAACAATGTTTGGAAGTCAACTGTAGACCAAGTAGACAAGCAAACATTTGGAGTTAAAGATTGTAGAGTATTAGTTGATGGGCTTCCTTTCTTTGAGGGCACTATGCAAATTAAGAGTGCTGTACAGAAATCAAATCCTGAGTCTTATACTTGTACTCTTTATGGGGGTAATTTTAGTTGGATGAGTTTATTAAAAGATAAATTTCTGTGTGAGGTTTTTGGTGCTGATGAAGAATTTTTATATAACTACCAAGAGATAGAAAGTACTTGGACGAAAAACTCTTCTAATAGTGATATTCAATACCCTTTGATATCTTATAAAGACTTCAATCAAGGTGGAATACCTCACTATGTTAATACTTATAATGAAGACCAACTTCCTGATTTACAGCCCGCATACTATGTTAAAAATATGCTTAAAAGAATATTTAATGGAATAGGATATACTATTGATTCTTCTTTTATTGAAACAAACCATTTCAGTAGACTTTTAAATACTTTCCCTTTCCTATCAAATACAGCAGTAGATGATGGTATTCATTATAGCTCAATTCAGTATAGGACTAATAATAGTTTTCAGCTATTTGGTAGTGATATTGGAATGGGTAATAATAATGTAGGTTGGCAAACCTGTATATTGAACTATAATGATGATGACCCATCACAATCTTATGATAACGCTACAGGGGTTTGGACTTGTCAAAAAGCAGGTCAATACTCAATAAATGCTATAATGGGATTTTATATTACTTTAAGGTTAGGGCCTGATTCTAACGGAAATGGTGGTTGTGGTAATTATAGTGAGACGTGTGAATGGGGGTGGACTGCATCCGCTCCATCTGATGCTTGGTCTTACGCTAGTAGAGTTAAAGTTACTTATTCTGCAGGTGGTGTTGCTTATGTAGGGACTTCATCAAACGGAGTGGGTTCTCCAAATATGCTACCATTAGATTATGCTTATGTGTTATGCGGACAAGTTTCTAATGGAAATACATCTATACCTCCTGGTAGTGTTAGTCTATCAGTTGGGGATAAAATAGAGCTTCAAGGGAAGATTGATACACAACAGTTAATAGGGTGTGAGCCTGATGTAGATTTATTATTCGGATATAATGCTGCAGCATCAGGTTCAGGTTCAACACAGCCTTGGATGTCAATTACATTTGATGATTCAACTCCAAAGATAGGCTCTTATGTTCCTTATAATAATATACTTCCTTGTGGTGTGAGTCAGACAGAATATATAAAAAGTATATCTCAGTTATTTAATCTTTATTTTACAACTGATGTTCAGTCTAAAACAATATATATAGAGCCTTTTAATAAATTTTTCAAATCAAAAGAATCTTCTTCAGATTGGAATATGAAAGTAGATTTATCTAAAGACATATCAGATGATTATGATATAGGGCTTAAAAGAGAACTTACAATAGGATATAAAGAAGACAATTCAGATAGATTTCAAGAGGAACAAAACTTTAAATCTAATATATACGGACAAACAACTAGATTGTATACCTATAATGAAAATTTAGGAGATAACTACGAGTCAGGAGAGGTTAAAATTATAAACCCTTTATTTTCATCTTCTACGCAAGTTTGGGACAATGATGCTCACGATGATTCTACTGCTAGCAAAGCCCCTGTATTAATTCCTAATTTATGGAATGAGGATTGTTATTCGGGAATAGGATTAGGTAATAATCAAGGTAGACCCGATAGGATAATAGGTAATTTTGTTCCTAGAATTTTTTACTACTGTTGGGAGAACCCTGTAAGCTATACAACAATACCAAGTGGTTTAGTTGCTAATGCAGGGGGTACTCAAACATATTGGTCAAGAATATTTAGTAGTGGAAGTCCATTCCAAAACCAAACAGTTTATCCTAGAGCTACATTTGTAGATTGGGAAGAAAGAATACACTCAATTACTCAAAGACCATCACTATCTTTTAATGATGAATTATTTACAGCTCCCGGTCAGTTTAATGTAAATGCAGTTCCCGGATTGTATACAATATATTATAAAAATATGATAGAGCAACTAAAACAAGCTCCTCGTATTAGAACCGTTTATATTAATTTAAAAATTAGCGATATATTAAATTTAGACCTAAGAGAATTAGTTTATCTTGATGAATCTTGGTGGAGAATAAATAGAATTTCAGAATTTAGTCCCGCTAACAATGAATCAACAAAAGTTGAATTAATACAATGGTTAGAAGTTGGATATTATCCTGTATATCAGAATACCGACATTATAGATTACACTTAAAATAAATATGAGAACATACAATAAAACTAAATCACACCAAAATATACCTAGAAGGAATAATGCGGCTGAAAAAAATTGGAATCCAATTAACGGGTCTTCTATATCTACTAGTGATACAGGAATTGTAAGTCTTTCAAAGGGAAATGTTTTTTATGATTTAAATGATAATGAAGGGGCTAGAGGAACTGAATTTTTCTCTGAAGTTGTTGTTAGAGATGAATATGGTAATCTTGTGAAGATGCTGAGGTCATCAGATATAGAAGATACTTCAGCTTTAGGTTCTTATATTAATAATCAAACTATTCATAACTCTCCAAATGAAAGACTTGGATATATAGATGGAAGACCTAGCAATGCTGAAAAAGATGCAAATACAAAATTTACCTTCTCTGTAGATACAAATACTACATATGAAGGCTCTACGACTTCTACTCAATTCCAATTACCTTTAATTTCAAGCGGAACTATTAGTATGAATGTAGATTGGGGAGATGGGACTTCAGATGTTATAACAACTTATAATCAAGCTGAAACTCTGCACACTTATGCTGCATCAGGAGTTTATACTATAAAGATTACTAATGAGGTTAGAGGTTGGCAGTTTATCAATGGTGGGGATAAGCTTAAAATGAACGATATAAGTAATTGGGGTCAGTTTAACATAACTAATAACCAATCATTTTACGGCTGCTCTAATATGACTTCTACCGCTACTGACTCTCCAATCATAGAGAGTTGGACTCTATTTAGAACCTTTAGAGGATGTTATTTATTTAATGGAGTTGTTAATAATTGGGATACTCGTGGCGTTTCAGATATTCAACAAATGTTTCACGATTGTTATATCTTTAATCAACCTTTAAGTAATTGGAATACAAGTTCTGTTATTTATATGAATTATATTTTTGCTAATTGCGATGAATTCAATCAACCTTTGAATAATTGGGATACGAGCTCTGCACAACGTATGTTTGGTGTGTTTTATGGAGCTCATAAATTTAATCAGCCATTAAATAGTTGGAACGTAAGTTCTGTTACTGATATGAGTTATATGTTTTTTAGAGCTGATAAATTTAATCAACCTTTGAATAATTGGAATATAAGTTCTGTTACTCTTACGCTCAATATGTTTTATCAAGCTTATGACTTTAACCAACCATTAAGTTTTTGGGATACTAGTTCTATTACTAGAATGGAGGGTATGTTTTTTCAAGCTACTAATTTCAACCAAGACTTAGGTAATTGGAATATTGAATCAGTAACGAATATGAATAACATAATGTTAGATGTAACACTTGGTACTTCTAACTATGATTCTTTATTAACAGGATGGTTAGGTTCTCCTACATTAGGTAGTGAACTTGTAGTTAATGGAGATTTTGCTACTGATTTAAGTGGTTGGGCATTGATTAATACAGATGTAAACAATACAATAGTTTGGAATAGGGGTAAGGCTCTTATGACAGGAAATGGGGATATAGCTTTACTATTATCGCAAACAGTATTTGAAGTAGGTAAGACATATAGAATAGAATTAGATGCTTATAATATTACAGGAGCAGGATTTAAACTTTATGATAGTGGAGAATATCTAAAAATACAATCAAGTGGAAATTATATTGTTTATCATACGGCAATAACAACTGCTTTAAATATTTACAGGTATCAATCAGGAGCAGCTTCATCAGGAGAATTTGACAATGTATCAGTAAAAGAAGTGTTTAATGCTCCACCTTTAGGCTTAGTCCCTAACTTTGGTCATAGTGAATATAAATTATACGGAGACGCTGAAACTGCTAGAAATGAATTAGTAAATGATTATGGTTGGACAATAACAGATGGTGGTGGTGTTCTACCTGTAGATGAATCATTTGAGTTTTCAGTAGATACTAATAGTCAGACTTTGGGGACTGAGATGCTTGACAATTCAGATTTTAGTTTAGGAGATAATGGGGATTGGGCGAAAACCAACGCTATAATAGAAGAAGGATTTGCTGAAATAAATATTGTAGGTGGAGCGTATTCTACTATTTGGCAAAGTTTAACATATAATACCGGTAAAAAATATAAATTAACCGCTACTCTAAGCGGTACTGCAGGAAAGTCAATGAGGTTTCAGGATAATGGTTCTAATACAGGGGGATTAACTTCAGGAAATGGAGCGGTAGCCTTAACAGGGGCAACTCAAAATATAGAAATACTTTTTGAACCTAATAGTACTTCTAACGGAATTAACGTAGCAAGGAATGTTGGAGGGGATTGGCAATTTACCGTTACAAGTGTTTCAATTAAAGAAGTATTATCAGATACAGACCAATTCCAATTACCATTAATATCATCAGGAGCTATAAATATGGTAGTTCATTGGGGAGATACTACTACAAGTAATATAACATCTTACAATCAAGCAGAAACTTTACATACCTATCCATCTGCAGGAACTTATACTATAAATATTTACAGAGAGGTAAGAGGGTGGAGGTTTGCTGCTAGCGGAGACAGAATTAAGATGAGAGTTATAAGTAATTGGGGAGGATTTAATGTAACTAATGAATCTTCATTTTACGGATGTGCTTCTATGACTTGTACTGCCACTACCGCTCCTATTGTTTCAACTACTGACTTAGGAAATACGTTTAGGGATTGTGATTTATTTAATGGTGCTGTTGGTAATTGGGACGTTAGGAATGTTATGAGTTTCTACACAATGTTTTTCAAATGTTTCGCATTTAATCAGCCTTTAAATAATTGGGATACAAGTTCTGCTACTACTTTTAGATATATGTTTTATGGAGATTATGAATTTAATCAACCAATTAATAATTGGAGTACTAAATCTGTATTGGATATGGGATTTGCATTTTATGGTAATACTAATTTTGACCAAAATATAAGTCAATGGGATATTACATCAATATTAGATAACTCTACAAGTAGTATGTCTTCTTTTATGCAAGGAGTAACTCTATCAACTACTAACTATGATGAGTTACTTATGCAATGGGAGGATTCAGGTTCAGTACAAGAACCTGAGCTTGTAAGCAATGGAGACTTTAGTGAAGAAGGTAGTGAGTTAGTTACTAATGGAGATTTTAATATAAGTGGTACTTTAGTGGGTAATAGTTATACTTTAGGCTGGAGGTCAGGCGATAGTGGTTTAACAATTTCAAACGGGGTTTTAAACCTATATAATAATGGTTCCGGATTTGTTGGTAGAGCTTATGCTACTAATGGAATAGATAGTTATAGTAATCTTTTAATTATAGGAAAAACATATAAAATATCTTATGAAGTTACAGAAAATATTGCTAACTCTACATTATACGCTTATTTGGGTGCTTTTATTGCGATTGACAAAACAGTAGGAATACATACTACTTACATAACTGCAACTACTCACTTTTTTCTTTTTAGAAATGGTAGCTCTAATACTACAATTAAAATAGACAACGTATCAGTAAAAGAAGTAGGGCAGGATTGGAGTTTAGGTACAGGTTGGAGTATTGGAGATGGTAAGGCAAGTAATGATGGTACAGGTTCTTATAGTTCTTTAATGCAGGATAATATTACGACAACAAGCACAGTTGGGAGGACATTTAAGATGACTTTAACTGTTGAGGATTATGTTAGTGGTAATATTAGAGTAGGTGTTGGCGGATATAATACTGTTTCAGTTGAAGTAGGAAATGGAGAATATGTAAAGTATATTTATGTAAGTAATACCTCTTCTAATAAACGCTTTTATACTACAACTTGGGGAGTTTTCATAGGTTCAATAACAAACATATCAGTAAAAGAAGTTTTAAATTCTCCACCTATAGGAATTACTACTAACTTTGGAGGTAGTAGATATACAGCAGAAGCTATTCCTGCTAGAGAAAGTTTAGTTAATAGTTATGGTTGGACAATAGTAGATGGAGGGGAATCTGTTTAATAAATAAAAAAAATGAAAGAATTAAAAGAAACAAAATTGTGTTATCCAACTGTAGAAACTTGGTTTATATGTTGGGATGACGATAGAGAGCAGATAAGAGCTTACGGGAGCATCTTACCTTCACAATGTATGGAAACGCCTTACAACGAAGTAGACTACTATACAGACGAGTCTGAGTGGGTAGAAGTGTTGTTAGCTAATGGAATTAATCCATTTCCACCTGAGCCTGAGCCACCTCTTGAAATAGAAGCCGAGTAATGGCATATGAAATAATGGCTAAAGTGTTGTTTACTGAGGGAGAGCAAATGAAAAGTCTCCTTCAGCAAGAACTTATAGCTCAAGACCATATAGCTTCAGGTAATTTACACGATTCTTTTGATGTAGATTTCAATATTCTTGGAAGTGCTATTCACTTGAGTATAACTAATAGTGCGGGATATGCTATAGCAGTAGATGAGGGTGTAAGTGCAGGAACTTTAGTAGGAATAACAAAGTTAATAAAATGGGTAAAGGATAAGCAAGCAAGGGGTAAGATGTTGCCTTTTGATAATGAAATAGCAATAACTATAGCTCAAAGAGTTCAAGACTCAATAATGGCAGGAGGAACTACAAGCCCTAAAGGATTTATAGGAAATGCAATGGATACAGCAAGAAAGATAGGTATGTTTGAGAGGATAGCAGCAGCAACAGGATTAGAAGTAGATGCACTTTTAGGACAATCAGAAATAGATGATACAATAACAATAACCGCAACAATATAAAATTATGGCAGGAGCAGAACAAAAAATCATAGACGTAAAGATTAAAGGTGTTAATGACCTTCTTAAATTAAAGAAAGCATTAAAAGACCTTAAAGACGAACAGAAGAAAGTTACTGAGGTAAATAAAGAATCAGAGAAAGAATGGAAGGATAAAGAAAGAGCTATTGATAAGGCTACTGTAAAAGTAAAACAAAACAGAAAAGCATTACTCGCTCAAACATCTGCTCAGAAAAAATCTACTTCTTCAGGTAAGAAAATGGGTGCAAGTATGCTTAAAATGGCTGCAACTATAACAGCAGTCATTGGAACTGTTAGAGTTCTTAGTCGTGTTTTTGTTAGTGCCTTTAAAACATTTACTGACTTTGAGTTCTCAATGGCTAAAGTAAGAGCAATATCAGGAGCTACTACGCAGCAGTTTATGGAGCTTACTGAAAGTGCTAAGGAATTGGGTCGTACAACATTCTTTACGGCAACTCAAGTAGCTGAATTACAGGTTAATTTTTCTAAGTTAGGATTTAGTGCTGATGAAATACTAAAAGTTCAAGCAGCTACACTTGATTTAGCAATGGCTACAGGAAGTGATTTAGCTAGAGCAGCAACAGTTGCAGGTTCAGCAGTAAGAGGTTTTGGTCTTGATGCAAGTCAAGCAGGGAGAGTAGTTGATGTTATGGCTGTAGCCTTTACTAGTTCAGCTTTAGATATTGAAAAATGGCAAACATCTATGACTAAAGTTTCTGCTATTGCAGCAGGAATGGGTGTTGATATAGAGGGAGTAGCTGCTGTAATGGGAACTCTTTCTGACACAGGTATTGAAGCTTCTATCGCAGGTACATCCTTAAGAAATATATTCTTAAAAATGTCTAACCCTACAGAGGCTCTAGCAAAAAGAATAGGATTTACAGTAAATAGTACCGAAGATATGGTTAAGGCTCTTAAACTCCTTAAAAAGTCTCAAATAGGACAACTAGAGATGCAGGGGCTTGTAGATAAAAGACAAGTAATCGCTATGCAGACTATGATTAATAATGTAGATGCTATTGAGGACTATACATTTGCATTAGATAACGCTACAGGGGCAGGAAGAGAAATGGCTGCTATTATGGAAGATTCTACTAAAGGTGCTTTTAAAAGATTTAGTTCTGCTTTGGAGGGATTGTTCTTAGTTTTTTCTGAAAAGATTGCTCCTATGATAAATAAAATAACTAAAGGAATGAGGGGGTGGATTGAGGTTTGGACTAAGGCTTCAGACAAAAAGATTTCCGATAGAATGGCTATTCAAGCAAGAGAAATGAAGAAGTTATTTAAAGTTATAAATAGTACTGCAGCTAGTGAAAACTCAAGGCAAATGGCTCTTAAAGAACTAAACAGAAAGTATGGAGAGTATTTAGAGTATCAAGTTACTGACATAGAAGATGCTAAGCTGCTTAAGAAAGCTCAAGATGACTTAACTCAATCATTTAAAGAAAGAATGGCGGTTCAAATAGTTAGGGAAGAATATACTGAGTATTTAAGAGAAAATGAAAAAAGGTTAAATGATGCTTATAAGCTACGGAAAGAAATGGCTGCCTTAGATGATGTTATAGAAACTAAAGATGGTAAGCTTTTTCTAAAAATTAAGTCTCGTCAATCTATAATCTCAAAAGGGAATAAAGAAGCAATGGCTGATGCTCAGGCATTTTGGGATTGGCTATCTCCTTTAAACATAGACAAAGTAGTATCGGGAGAGGAAAAAATTGAAGGATTTTGGCAGCAAATGGAAGGAGGTGTTGTTTTGGCTCAAGCTGCTTTAAATAGTTTTATTGATATACCTAAAGAGTTCATTAAAGATGCTGATAAGTTTGCTCAATTTAAGGTTTTAGCGGATGAATTAGTAAGAATACAAAAAGAGTCTGTTAAAGCAGCAGGAGATGAAGTTTATTGGGCGGAAAGACTTGCAGAAGTAAAATTAAAAATGAAAGATTTTTTACCTTCTGATAGCAAAGACCCTGACCCTGACCCTGAACCTGCTGAAACTGTTAGAAATTATGCAGAAGAGTTAGCTCAGTTTGAATTAGATATTAGAACTAAAGGAAATGAGCTATATACTGAAAATACTTGGAGAAGAGAATTAGAGTTATTTGATAAAAAAGCAGAATTAGCAGAAGCAGAATTTCTACTGTATAAAGTTGGAGACCAAAGAAGAGCAAAATTTCATCTTAAATTTCTAAAAGCTAAAGAAGCTGCAGATAAAGCTCATCTTAAAGTGCAAATATACAACCTAGACCAATCGCTAAAAAAAGAACTTCAAAATATAGATGAGTTTAAAAGAAAGAAGACTTACAGTAGTCTTGAGATAGCTGCTATGGAATTAAAAGCAGAGAGAGATTCACTTGCAAAGAAATTAGAGGCTAATAAAAAATACTTCAAGGAATGGCTGAAGATTAAAAATAAAATGAATGATGTAGATGAAGAGATAGTTGATAATAGTTATGAGCAAGATAAAGAACTTCAAAACTTTAAAATTGATTTAGCTACTGAATTATCAAATACAACATTTGAAATATTAAATAACTCGTTAAATGCCCAATACAATAGAGATGTTGAGGCTTTAGATAAATCTCACAACTTAGAAATAACTGAGTTAGACAGAAAATTAGCCTCTAAGCAAATGTCTCAAGCTGATTATGATGGAGCGGTTATGAGAAAGGAAACTGAATTAAATAACAGCAAAATAACACTAGAAAAAGAATACGCAAAAAAACAAAAGAAAATAGCTATAGCTCAAGTTATTATAGACGGAGCATTAGCAGTAGCAAAAGCATATGCTCAGACAGGTACTTTAGGTGCATTTGTTGTTCCTTTGATTATAGCTCAAACAGGTATGCAGCTTGCTGCGATTCAAGCTCAAGAGTTCGCTAAAGGAGGAATGGTAGAAGAGTATGCTAATGGAGGTATGGTTCAAGGGAAATCACACGCACAAGGAGGGGAGAAGTTTGCAGTAGGAGGTAGAGTGGTTGAACTAGAAGGAGGGGAGGCTGTTATAAATAAAAGAAGTACTGCAATGTTTAAACCTCAACTATCTGCTATGAACTCAGCAGGAGGAGGAGTTAAGTTTGCTGATGGGGGAATAATGAGTAGCTCATCATTTACATCTGCTAGGTTTAATTCTTTATCATTAGGAGGTTCTCAGTCTTCAGGAAGAGTAGTTGTTGTAGAGTCAGATATAACTAATTCGCAGAGTAAAGTAAAAGCAATTCAGTCTAATGCAAGTTTTTAAAAAATATTTTATATATTTGCCCTAAATGTTTGTAGATAAAAAAATAAAAGAAGCTCGCATATCAATATGTAAGAAGTGTGAGTTCTACAGGAACTTCTTAATGCTAAAATATCCCAAAATAACTTGGGGGGCAAGGTGTGGGAAATGCAGTTGCTTTTTAGATGCAAAAGCTTCATTAACAAAAGAATGGTTTGGTAAATGTCCAATGGATAAATGGGAACAGAAAGGGTTGTAGAAAAAAATTATACAATGAAACTTATAGATATAACAGCAGAAAGAGTTATAGAGAAAGATAGAGTGGATATTAAAAAAATATTACTCTCTAATGAATCTCTTAAAGAACTTAGTAATCAAGACTTAAGAAGTCTTTTTTCATATTGGTCTAAATATATACCTCAACACAAACAAAGTCCATCTTGTCAAGGTTGTCGTAATGCCGTATATAATTTTTGGTATAAAGTAAAACAGCATTGGGAAAAATAATAAATGGCAGAAAGACAGAATAAAATAGAAGTAGTGTATGAGTATTTAGAACTAATGGAAAAGGAGGTTACATTAAGAATACCTGATAACGCAACAATAAAAGATACTATATTACATTTATTAGAAAGAGGTCTTATTCCACCAAAGAAAGTTAGGAATTATATGATAGTAAAAGATTTCGATAGTCTTTTAGTTTCTAATGAAGGCAACAGAACTCATACATTTATGGATATATCTATAAAGTATGAGATAACAGAAAGGCAAGCACAAACAATAGTTTATAAAGAGAGAGGAAAACAATCTCCTCATTATAATATTAGTTACTAAACATCTATTAAAACTATTTCCTAAAACTTCGTAAATCTTTTTTTATCTATTCTTATATTTGCAAAATGCAAAAAGAATGGTATAATATTAAAAATAAGTCATCTGAAGTTGCAGATGTTTATTTATTTAACGACATAGGTACTTTTGGAGTAACAGCTCAAAATTTTATTGATGAAATAAAAGAGTACGAAGACACAGAATTAAACATACATATAAATAGTCTAGGAGGAGAAGTTTTTGAAGGAATGGCTATTTACTCTATTATACAGAGAAGAAAAGCAAAAACAACAGTATATATTGAAGGTATAGCAGCAAGCATTGCTTCTGTAATAGCTTTAGCAGCAGATGAAGTAATAATGAGTGAGAACTCTTTACTTATGATTCATAATGCTTGGGGAGGAACTCAAGGAGAAGCTAAAGATATGAGAAAGCAAGCTAAAATACTTGATAAAATTACAAATGAAATAGCTGAAGTTTATGTCAAGAAATCAGGAATCCCTTATAATGAAGTTATAAGAATGATGGATGAAGAGACTTGGCTTACAGCAGAAGAAGCAGTAGCGTTAGGGCTTGTGGACTCCATCTCCGAGCCTATTAAAGTCGCTGCGAAGTATGATGTATCAAAGTACAAAAACATCACAAACAAAAAGGTGGAACAAATTTTAAGTTTAACAAAAAAAAGAGAAATCAAAATGACAGAAGAATTAAAAACTTGGTTTAACTCAAAGGTTGAAGAAATCATTGCTAAGGTAAAAGATAGTAAAGATGTTGAAACTGTTGAGTCTGTTAATGTAGAGGTAAAGCTTGCTGACAATGAAGAAATTATGAATAAATTTTCTGATTTAGACGGGACTATATCAAAACTTAACAATTCTATTGGGGAATTAGAGGGAGAAAAAGAAACTCTAATTGCTGAAGTAGAAAGAATGAATGCTTTATTAAGTAAAGCAGATGCAAAAGGTACGGATGTGTCTACAGACGGAGACCCTAGTGTAGTAGAAAATAAAGTTGTAGACGTTAACGCATCATTCTTTGACAACTTAGTCGGAATGATAAAATAATTAATTAAATAAATATAAAATTATGGCAGCAGGAGATTTAGCAAATAATGGTTTAGGGGGATTGTATGTAGGTACTTACGCATCAGGAATCCTTTTAGAGCCAATGTTCCGTTCAGATGAAATTATGAGAAATTATACTCTTTATCCGAATGTAAAGTACAAGCAGAACATTTTAATGGCAAACAAGTTAACCAACATTACAGCAATTAATGATGGTTGTGGAGCAAATACTTGTACAGGAGCAAACTTAGATGAGTTTGATATTACTCAAAAAGTTCTTGAAGTAAAAAATGTTTCAGTTAAACAAACTCAATGTTGGGATGAGTTCAAAGCAGAGGTAATTAGAGAGTCTTATAATGCAGGTATCAATATGCCTGACTTAAACGGAACTCAATTAGCACAAATTATTGGAAAAAGAACACAACAAGGTATCCAACACGATACAATTAGAAATATGTGGGCAGGAGATTCTACTTTAGTAGGAGCTGTCGCTAACTGTTCTTATGGTTCAATGGGAGATGGTCTATGGAAATTATTATCTGTAGGTACTGCGATTGGTGGTGCAACAGGATTAAGAGAGTTTACAGCAACAGGAACAGCAGCACCTAATCTTGTAGCAGTAGGAGCGACTATAGCACCTGCAGATGCAGAATTATTATTAAGAAGCGTATTTGATGGAGCACCTGCAGAATTACAACAAACTCCTGCAGGAGAAAAGAAAATGTTTGTAACTCCAAATATATACAATGCTTACTTTGGTGCTTTAACAGCACTTTCCCCTTCAGTAGGAGCAGTTGATTACGGGCACTCAGAAGCTCAATCAGGAGCTAATTATACAACATTAAGATTCAGAGGTGTAGAGGTTGTTCCAATGTATGAGTGGGATACTTCATTTACTGCATTAGCAGGAGCACCACCTGCATTATTTACTACTGTAGGAGCTACTCAAAGTACTCAAGGATGTATTTATGCAGCTAAATCTAACTTATTTATAGGTTCAGATGTTACTGCTCCTGAGAACAACTTCAAAATGTTCTATGACGAGTCAGCAGAAGATATGAAAATCAGAGCTTACTTTACTATGGGCTTCCAATTCGGTTGGAACTCTTTAGTGAATGGAGGAATGTTAGTATAATCAATTAATAGAAGTGGGGGTGTAAAAGCCCCCACAACTTTAACCTTAAAAAAATAGAAAAATGGCAATAGATACAGGTATAGCGTTAGATTGTGCAGCTCTAGTAGAGGTTGGTGGATTAAATAACATTTATGTTACTGATTTAGCTAATCTTTCTGCAGCTACAGCGTCAGGAACAAGTGCTTATTCAAGTTTAGCAGGAACTATCCCTTGGGCAATGTTTCAATTAAAACCTAATACAGCTACTTGGGCAACTACATCAACTAAAGAAAATGGAGTTACTAAATTTGAAACAACAGTTTCTTGGTACATTCCTAATATAACATCAGCAACAAGTGCAATTTTAGAAGATATGAAAAACGGATGTATAGTTGCTGTCGCTGAATTTAGAAATGGAAGTAACTTAACTTGCGGTATTAGTGAATTATATCAAGGGTTTGGTGCAGGTACAGATGATTGGATTTATAATGATACTTATGCAATGATGAGTGTAGAAGAAACAAGTGGAGCTGATTTTGTAGATGGAAATGGTGCTACTGTTACATTGGTAGCAACTTCTTTTGAAACTCCTAGAGTTTATACAGGAGGTTTCACTCCAAATTCTGCAAACACTACTGCTACTTTAACATAGTATAAATTAAATAAATAAAATAAAATGGCAATAGATACAGGAATAGCACTAGATTGTGCTGCATTAGTAGAAGTAGGTGGACTTAATAATATTTACGTTACTGATTTAGCTAATTTAACTACGGTAACAGAAGGGGCAGCAGGAACTCACGAGTACACGAACCTTACTTACGGTACTTATGCAATGTTTCAGTTAAAACCAAACACAGCAACTTGGGCTACAACTTCTACTAAGGAGAATGGAGTTACTAAGTTTGAGACTACGGTTTCTTGGTATGTACCAAACATTACATCAGCAACAAGTGCAATTATGGAGAATATGAAGAATAAGTGTATAGTAGCACTTGGTCAATTCAGAAGTGGTTCAGTATTAACTTGTGGTATTAGTGCAACTTATCCGGGAACAGGAAATGGTTCTGCTTTTTGGAAGTATAATAAAACTTATGCTACAATGACTATAGAGGAAACTAGTGGTGCTGATTTTGTAGATGGTAACGGAGCAACAATAACTTTAATGGCAACTTCTTTTGAGACGCCTAGAGTTTACGCAGGCTCAATAACTCCTGCAGCAGGTAACACTCAAGCAAATGTAGCTTAATAGCTTGAAACTGCTGAGTTTTAATAATTAAATAATACAAGTGAAAGGTGTAAAAGCCTTTTACTTATATTTTTTTTATATATGTGTGGTTGTAGTGATAAAAATAGTGTAGATTTACAAACAATTAAATTATATTTAAGTATGGCAAAGTATGAAGTTAAGAAAAAATGGTTAGGAGAAGGAATGGCTACAGGCTTTTCTGATGGAAATGGGGCTACTCTTAATATAGGTTGGGATAATGCAAGCCAAGAAGATATGGCTAGAGCTTACGAAGAATTCAATGGTGCAGAAGCATTTATTAATAAAATAGAAAAATCAAGTGAAAAAGCAAGCAAGAAAACCAAAAACCCAAGCAAAGACATCAGCAAAGAAGAAGGATAATATATATGAGTTCGGTGTATTTAATTTAGCGATACCTGAAAATATATCAGAACCAAAAAATATTAAAACTCTTAGTACTAAGTATGTTCCATTTGGAGATGATAACTTATTTCCTCAGTATTTATCTGAGTTAAAAAGAAAATCATCTACTAACCGTTCAGTACTTGCTCAAAAAACTATATTCACAAGTGGTGCTAAATTTGTCTGCAACAATCCTGAACTTGAAAGGTTTGTAGAAGATGTAAATGCAGACCACGAATCATTAAGGGATGTTTTTAAAAAACTTGCTGATGATTACTATACATTCGGAAATTCTTATATGGAGTGTGTTATATATGATGGAGGTATAAATCTATATCATTTAGACGCAACAAAAGTAAGAATGTCAAAAACCAATAAAGAAATATATATCAATTCTGATTGGTGTAGATATTGGGACAATGACGAAAAAATAACAAGACTACCTATATATCCTAGAGTAGCACATAATAAATTTGTAGTTCACTTTAAGGACTATGAACCTACATTCAATTATTATGGACTTCCTGATTATGTCGCTGCATTAGAGCACATTGCAGTTGATTATGAAATCGGTAAATGGAATCATACAAAATTTAAGAATGGCTTTCAGCCTTCAGCAATCGTTGAGATTAGTGGAGATATGGGAGAAGATGAAGCAAAGAAATTAGTGCGAGAAGCACAAAAGAAGTTTGTTGGAGAGGGTAACAATGGCAAGATTATGTTTATCGTTAAGAATGGAGATACTAGCCCTGCAAATGTAAGTATAATTAAAGATGACCAAGAGGGTAGTTGGTTAGACTTACAGAGAGTTACCGACCAAAATATAATTACAGCTCATAGATGGCAACCTTCTTTGAGTGGTATTGTAAGTTCAGGTAAAATGAATAATACAGGAAGTGAGATTAGAATAGCTTATGACTTAGCTATGACTACAGTTATTAAAGATACATCTGAATTACTATTAAATGGAATTAGAAAGGTTTTATATAATGAGTTAGGATTTGACCCTAGAGACTTAAAAATACATTACGAGCCACCTGTATCTTATGCTAATGAGATAGATGTTAAAACTGTTCTTACTATAAACGAACAAAGAAGAATGTTAGATGAGGACTTGCCAATGCTAGAAAATGGAGATATGTTTATCGCAGACAGAGAAGTAATAATTACTGATGAGAATGAGATTGATGAGCAAGAGAGCTATGAATTGGAAGATGATGAAGGATATGATGAAACTATAATACAAGAATAATATGGCAAATTTAAGACAATATATTCCATTAGCAACAGCAGGAGAGGTAATATCTCAATCATTTACTAATGCTAATACAGACCCATACTTAATATCTAATGACACGATAGTGATGGCGGAATTGGCTCACATCAAATCATTGTTAGGCGTTAAGTTTTACGGAGAATTAAAACAAGAAAATAATAACGGAACTTTAACCGCAAACAATCAAGCTCTTATGACTTACTATCTTATTCCTGCATTATGTTGGATGACTAGATTTGAAGTTATACTAGAGATACAAAATAATAGTTCATCTGCAGGTGTAGTTACAAATTTAGATGAATTTGCTGCAGCAGTTAGTCCTACAGAACTAAATGTATACAGACAAAGCACATATAGAAAAGGTCAGTTATTTTTAACTGATATGATGGATTATATAAATGGAACTGAGCAAGCAGGATATTTTCCTACTTATGATACTAATAAAGGATGTTCAGGTAATGAGGTTTGGAAGAACCACGGAATAGTAATGTATGATAGCATATATGATAGAAATTTTTATGGTGGCTGTAGCTCTTGCTATAATAACTATAATAATACCTATAATAACGATTGTAATTGTAATTAAAAAATTATAAAATGGCAAGTAACGAACACGCATATTTAAGCGAACCTAATCTTCATAACCCAAAAGGATTATCTTTAGCTACTAATGATACTTTATGCTCTAAGAGTAACTCAGGACAATTAGAATGGGTAAGTAAGTCATATATAAAAACAGATACTATTGTAAATACAGGGTACTGTACTTTAGCTGTTAACTACAAATATCCTTCTGCAACAGATAATAACAGTAAAGCACCATTTGATATGAATCAAGACTATGGTAGCCCTGTGATAAGCTCTGAGACTGTAGTCAATCAAAATACATTTTTTAAAATATTTTCTCCTTGTGCATCTCAAGATGCTGTAATAAATAGATGCAGAATTCAAGTTACAAATAATGGAAATGCAGAAAGTACATTTTATGTAGCACTAGTAAAGTATACCCCTATAAATTCATCAACAACAGTATATCCTACTGTTTTATTTGAGAAGGAGGTGCAGGGATTAGATAGTAATCATAAAGTTATGACAACTGATTTAGTAGTGCCTACCGACTTTACAAATACAAATATATCTAAAGGAGACCATATTTTTATAATGGCTAAAGCTGTTGTAAATGGAGAAATTACTTCTGTAGGGAGTGTAAGTAATATTACAGTAATAACAGAGTTAGGATATTCAACTAATTAAATGAAAACAACAATACAAGATAGCGTGAAAGAAACAGTACTACTTTGGACAACAAATTTAGGAGCAATAGGAATAGGAATTGCAGACTTTAATGCTATATTGACTACAATATCACTTAGCTTAGCTATAATGATTACATTATATAATCAATATAAAAAAACAAAAAAAATAAAATAAAATGGCAACAACAATAACACCAAGCGATTTTTCTGTATCTATAAACGATTCTATAGTTTTAAATTCCAACTCTTATGGTGGAACATCATCTTATGTAGCTAATGAGTGTGATGCTGCAGACCAAAGAATAGTTAATGTAGCTTTAAAAGCTGCTGCAGGGGCTTTAACTTGGACTAATTTATTTTGGTATCAAACAGCTAATCAGCAAGGTCAAGGTATAGCAAGTCAGTTTAAATACGTAAGAGTAACAAACTTAGACAACGAAAATTATATTCTATTGAATATTGAGTCTCAAACAGCAAATAACTCTATTACAGTAAAACTAGAAGCAGGGGAATCATTTTCTTTACAAAATGGAAAACTATTAGCTTCTACTAGTGCAATAGCAGAATCATACCCTGTCCCTGTAGATGTTGAATTTATAAAGGCTGCTGCTGATACGGCTGCAGTAGATGTAGAAATTTTAACAGTACTTAAGACTGCGTGATAAAAATAATAAAAGAATTTATATTAAAGATGATTAAAGAAGAATGCAATAAAGAAAAAGCAGGTCTCTTAATTATTAGAGATACGTTTACAGAAAGTTCAGTTATAGGTAAGCTCTACTGTAATGGAGAATTTATTTCCCATACTTTAGAATTGCCTTGGAATAACAATAAAAAAAGAGTATCTTGTATACCTAAAGGAGATTACAAATGCAGAGTAAGATTAGCTAGAGAGAGTGGAAGCAGAGACTATGTTCACTTGCTAGTAGAGAATGTAGATAATCGTTCTCACATCTTATTCCACAGGGGTAATGTCCCATCCGATAGCAAAGGATGTATATTAACAGGCACTCATAGAGCAGAAGAGCCTGACAAAATTTTAGATAGTAAAATAGCTCACACTTATTTAATGAAATATATATTAGGTAAGAATCTAAGTTTAAATATAAATTTAATAATTAAAAACAGATAAAATGAAAAAATTTTTAAGTAAGTTCTTAATCGGACAGATGTTCAAGAGTAAAAAGTTTTGGTATGCAATTAGTTCAGTATTAGTTCCCGCATTAGTAACCTTCCTAGGTGTAGATGTTGAAACTGCTGAGAAAATATTTCAAGCTTTATTAGTTTTAATATTAGGACAAGGAATTGCTGATATTAAAAAATAAATTAGTATATTTGCCTACCATTTCCTAGTTAGATATGGTAGTCTTAGTTTGATAATAGTTTTAGTTAGAAAAAGGGGAGAGTAGTTCTCCCTTTTTTTTATGCCTTATTTGTAATTTTTTTGTATCTTAGTCAAATTAAAAACACCTTGAAACTGCTGTATGTGTGCATAAGGCGTTGAAACTGTTGGCATTAGAAACTAATAAATTTTAAATGAAAGAATATGGACGCAGATTAAGATTATCTACTGATGAAGAAAATCTTATATATAAGCACCGAGCAAAATCAGTAGACAATATCAATGACAATTCAGCATTAAACCAACACTTATCAGATAGAGGTATAGAACAAAAAGATGTTGTTTCTGTCAAGCATTGGCAATCAGCAAGTGGAGATTATAGATTTTCAATAGTTACAAAAGAAGATTATGGTTTAGATGAGCAAAAGATATTTGACAATGTAAATAAATTTATAGAGGGATATTCTCCTGACTATAAAAAAATCAAAAGAGAAAAAGGAAATCACTTACTCGTAATAAATCCTGCTGATATTCATATTGGGAAATATGCAAATGGAATAGAGACAGGAGAGGATTATAATAGTGAAACTGCTGTATTAAGAGTTTTAGAAGGAGTCCAGGGACTTATAGATAAAGCTAAAGGATTTGATATTGATAAGGTGTTATTCTGTATTGGTAATGATGTGCTTCATATTGATAATGTATATAATACAACTACCAAAGGAACTCATCAGGATGTAGATGGTAAGTGGTGGGAGCATTATGAGATAGCTTTAATGCTTTATGTTAAGTGCGTAGAGATGTTAAGGGAAATAGCACCTGTTGATGTTCTTCATAGTATGAGTAATCACGATTATCAAAGTGGATTTCACTTGGCTCATACTTTAAAATCTTGGTTTAGAAAAGCTGATGATATTACTTTTGATGTTAGTGTGGCTAATAGAAAGTATTATAAGTATGGTAAGAACTTAATAGGTTTAGAACACGGAGATGGTGCTAAAATGGATAAACTTCCATTACTTATGGCTAACGAGAAACCTAAAGAGTGGTCAGAAACAAAATATAGGTATTGGTATTTACATCATATTCATCATAAAGTAAAACACAAGTGGTTAGACGCTAAAGATTTTATAGGAGTAACTGTTGAATATATGAGAAGTCCATCAGCAAGCGATAGTTGGCACGCAAGAAAAGGATTTTGTGGAGTACCAAAAGCTTGTGAAGGATTCTTGCACGATAAAGAAAGTGGTCAAGTAGCTAGATTAACTCACTACTTTTAATATGAATAAAAATATAGTAGTTATTTGGCCTTAATTTAAACCCTTAAGGAACAGTTAGTCAAGGGTTGCCTAAACCCTTATAGTTATATTAATAGTAATAGTAATAGTCTTAGTAATATACATACAATACAACTTAATTTAAAAAAAAGTACAAATAATTTTGGTAGTTTAAAAAATTAGTGTATCTTTGCACAGAATTTAAAACTAACTAAACTAACTAATTATGAGTAAAACTAATTTAACAAGCCCTTGTTGTAATTCACATTACGAAGCAGATGATGTAAGTTATTGCTGTGGGGCTAGAATGTCAGAAGGTGGATTATGCTATGATTGTAAAGACCACGCAGAATCAGAAGGATATATATGTGAAGAATGTGATGATTGGTTTGAAGAGCCTGAAGCGGAAAGATTTAATTGTGGTGCTTGCGGAGATGATTTAGATGATGATATAAGATATTGTTCTAAGGAATGTTCAGTAGCAGATAATACAGAAGGAGTATAAATAACTATTAACTAAAAATAACTAAGATGACTAAAACGCAAACGAGTGATATTCTACAACACTTAAAAGATGGTAGAAAACTTACACAAAAAGAAGCTATTAATCAGTATGGTGCTTATAGACTTTCAGCTATAATACATAGCCTTAGAAAGCAGGGCTATAATATTGATAGTATTCCATTATCAGTACCAACAAGGTACACGGCTAAAGATGGTAATCCTAGAATGGCTAATATAGTTGAGTATAAGATAAATAAAAAAGAAAAGGTTCTTACTGATATTTTTAATTCAGACCATCAAGGTATATTAGATATACTAGGTTCTGAAGTGGTAGATAATTTTATGGGATACTTAGATAGTATAACAAAAACACATTCGAAATAATGGGATTACAAAAAGAACTTTACATACAGGATATGTATAACCAACAATGTGCAGTAGAGGATATGTATAGCCAACAATGGACAGAGAGTATTAATCAATTAAATAATAAAATGACAAAAAAAACAATGCAGGAAAAATTAACTAAAGTAGCTGACACTCCACAAGTAAAGGAGACTAAAGAAGAGACTTTAAAGAGACTATTCTTAGCGAATGGCTTAGTAAAAGAAGATGTTTATAAAGACCAAAGAGGTTTTGTAATCATAACTAGAACCGGTATAGATAAGATTGTATCTAAGCAAAATATAGCAATAGCATATGAGCCTGTTATAATGACTCAAGAGTGGGTTGTCCTTAAAGCGACAGCAAGTATTGATAGTGGTGCTAAAAATTCTAGGGTAGTTATGAGTTTTGGAGAAGCATCAGATAAGAACTTAATGGGTGGAGGTAAGAAGTTTCCTGTTGCTATGGCTGAGAAGAGAGCAATGAGCAGAGTTGTATTGAAACTGACAGGATTTTATGAGCAAGGAGTGTTTGGTCAAGACGAGATTGTAGACTAATGGAAGATTGGATGGACGAGGTTCTTGATGGAAAGCCTGAAGAAGCAGAAATTTGGAAAATAGGATACATTGAGAGCCTCTTACATTACACCGCAATACCAAGCTCAGAACAGGATGAAATAATGAACTCATTAGATATTCTTACTGATATAGATGCAGATAAAATCATAAAATATATAAAAGAAAATGAAATATTCAAAGACCCAAAACACCAATACGAAGCAATGCGAAAAAACGGAATGTTTACTGATAGAGATATATAAACATCATAGCAAGCCGTTTACATACATTGTTTCAAATAGTCATACAATGTTAGGAGAACTTGTTGAAGACGATATACAAAACTTCTTAGATTCTAAAGACTTGAATAAATTTTATGCAAAAAATCAAAGTAAATTTCTTGTTCCTGTAAACAAATTAAAAAATATCGTTAAACCAAAATATTATTAAAATGGCAAAAGTAAATAATTATGATAAGGTTAGGAATTCAAGGAATGAACTTGAGGCTACCTTAAGAATCAGAGGAATCTCAAAGAGGAGATTTGGAAAAATATGTAATGTTAAAGGTACTACTATTGATAAGTATATAGAAAATCCTTATATGTTAAGGTACTATCATATGAGAAGGCTATCTAATTTCCTAAATATAGATGTAAGGGATATTATAGATATGATAGAGATAGACCTACCTAGTGGAGAACTTATTATAAAAGGAGAGGAAAGTTTTGATATGATAGATGCTTTACCTTCAAAATACAGAAAACAATATGAGTAAAATTATATGCGGCACTCCTGTACCAATAACAACGGTAAGGCACGATATGTTAAAGGATATAATATCCAAAGAGTATGGTGCTGATTGGAGTTTAATAGCCGGAAAAGGAAGGTATCCCGAATTAGTTGAAGCTAGGAGGTGCTACTACTCTATATTAAGAAATGTTTTTTACTATAAATTGCAAGATATAGGTAGAGAAACTAATCAAGACCACTCAACAGTTATAGCGTCTCTAAAGGCACACGATAAATACATTTCAGTATATAAGTCAGAGAGATTGAGATATCTTAATGTTAAGGCTGTAATGATGAGGGACGAGAGCAAGGAGGAGTTAGATGAAAGGATAATTTCACTTAAAAGAGAGAAGTCAGATTTAGAATTAAAGATAGAAGAACTTTATCTTAGAATAAACAGAGTACAAAAAGAATTAATAATCAATAATAAATAAAAAAAATGGCAGAAAAAAATTATGTAGCAAGTAGCATTAAAAAAGTGACTACTCAGTATGGAGATTTGTTTAACGCAAATTTCAAATTAGAAGACCTACAAAAGATGGCTAAAAGAGGTTGGGTAAATATTACAATAGCAGAGCGAAAAAATCCTTCAGAAAAAGGAGCAACTCATTATGCTTATGAGAATACATACGAACCACCTAAGCAAGATGATGTTAAGGTAGAGGAGTCAGCTGATGACGGCTTACCATTCTAAATTATTTTAAAAAAAGATATAAATAATTTGGTCAATTCAAATTAATGTTGTATCTTTGCATAGAATTTGAGAGGGGTGTAGGATTCTTATTCCTGCCCCTCCTAATTCAAACTAACTATAACTAACTAAAAGATTAAACGAGTATGAAAAACAATTTAAGAAAAGATTTACTGATTGACACATTGTCTATTCAGAGTTCATCAGGTAATGAATATCAAATGATAGCCTATATTAAGGACTTTTGTTTTAAGAATGTTCCTGAAGCAAAGGTAGAGATTAAGGATAATAACATTTACATAACTAAAGGGGCAAGTGATGTTTACCCTTGTATCGTGTCTCATACGGATACAGTACACGATATACATAAGAATTATAGAGTTTTTGATGACAACGGGTGCATATTTGCATTCAATTCAGAGACAGGAACACAAGTAGGAGTAGGAGGAGATGATAAGGTAGGCATCTGAATAGCACTTTATATGCTTATTACAAGGAGTGTTATAAAGTGTGCTTTCTTTCATTCTGAAGAGATAGGTTGCGTAGGTAGTAGTCAAGCAGATATGGATTGGTTTAAAGATGTTGGGTATTGTTTTCAGGGAGATAGAAGAGGTAATTCAGATTTTGTCAATAGCATATCGGGAACTCTCTTCAGTAAAGCATTTAGCAAAAAGATAAGCCCTGTACTTGCTCATCACGGATACAAAGAGACTTCAGGTTCAATTACTGATGTAGGTCAATTAGCTGAGAATGGTATAGGAGTTTGTGTTGCTAATATGAGTTGTGGTTATTATGCACCTCATTCAGATGATGAGGTTGTTATTTTTGATGACGCAAATAATTGCTTGACAATGGTAGATAGACTTATTGATGAACTAGGTAATAATGTATATGGATTTCAATACATATCTGACTATGGTAATTATAATAAAAATTCTTGGGGAGACTTTAATGGTGCTTCTAAAGATTATTGGTATGGTGGCTACGGAACTGCTGTTCAGGAAGTTGTTACTAACGAGCAAACAGGAGAGCCTTCTTGTTATTATTGCGGTTGTTCTGAACTGCTAGAGAGTGAGTATGGAGATGAGTTTGTTTATTGTCCTGATTGCCTAAGCGATATTGTTGTAAGCAAAGAAGAAGACGATACGGAAGAGAAAGAGGACATTTCAGATAATTATGATGGTTCTATGGAGCATAATTCAATGGTAAATGAGTATATTAATAAGTGGGCTAAAACTAAATAACTATGGCAAAGAGATTTACAGATACAGAAAAATGGAAAAAAGGATTTATAAGGAGTTTACCTTCATCATATAAACTTCTATGGCTATATATGTTAGACGATTGTGATAATGCAGGAGTTTGGCAGGTAGAGGTTGAGGTTGCCTCTATTAGATTAGGAGCAAAACTAAATGAAAAAGAAGCATTGAAACTGTTCGGGGATACTGTTATAAGTTTTGATAGCGGAACAAAGTGGTTTATTAAAGAGTTTGTTAAGTTTCAGCAAGGAGTTAATCATATAGCAGAACTTAACAGCAATTCAAATCCACACAAGAGCATTTTAAGGCTAGTAGAACAGTATAAGTTACTTGAATTAGAAGATAACCCTAAAGAGTACATTGAAGAGGTTAAACAAGCTAAACAGAGTAAGAGATTTACTAAACCTAATGCAGGAGATGTTGCTGACTACTGCATTGAGAGAAAAAACAATGTAGACCCTATGAAATTTATAAACTTCTACGATAGCAATGGTTGGAAAGTAGGTAAGAATCCTATGAAGGATTGGAAGGCTTGCGTAAGGAGTTGGGAAGCAAACACTCCTAAAGATAAGGTGGGCAGAAAAGAATTAGCTAATAAAGATTATAATAAATTTTAATATGAGAACACTACAAGACACATTAGAGAACGCAACTCACATTAAAGTGAGAGACTACAAGAGATACTCCTTTGGTAACATTGAAGAGTGTACTGCATTGTTTTGCGAAGCGTTTAGGTTAGTTGATAAGACCTTTACAAAGTATAAGCATTTACCTGAGTATGATGAGGTTATAAAATGGTTATCAGATACGGAAGGTAAGGGGTTGTTCCTTATTGGAAACTGTGGTAGAGGTAAGTCTGTTATACTTACAGGAGTTATACCATTAATATTTAACGCTAAGAAAGGTAAGATACTTAAACCAATTCCTGCTAGAAAACTACATACTATTACTGAATACAAAACACCATTCATTGTAGTTGATGATATTGGTACTGAAGAAATAGTAAATGACTATGGAACTAAGATAGATGCAGTAGAAAATGCTATTTTTGAGGCTGAAGATGATTTAAAATTACTATTATTGACCTCTAATTTAGATGCGAGTGCAATTAAGCAGAGATATGGAGATAGAATATACGATAGAATAAGAAGATTATGCAAGGTAGTCTTTATGAAAGGAGATAGTTTAAGAAAATAGAATACTCAGAAAACAATTAATAATAAATATAGGGTAAGACCTACAATAAAGCGTTTAATTTTTCAGTTCTGAGTAGTAAAGGGGGGGTGTGGTTACCTCCCCAATACAATTAAAATATATGCAAGTAAATATAATAGAGGAGAAAACAAAGATAAAGAATGTAAATACATATAATGTGTCTAGTTTATTCATCAATTTACAAGACACAATGAACCGAATAGAAATAGTAATCGGCTCAACTAAAACAATAGAAGTGTATCTAATATGGAACAAAACAAGGTAAAATGTAACTTATATGAAACATTAACAAACTAAAACAATAGATATGAAAAAAGAAGAACTAAAACAAGAAGCACCAACAGTAATAGCTTGCTGTGTAAAATGTGGTAAGCCAACGAACTTGGAACAATATGTTGATAAAATATTAATTGAAGAGTTGGAGGAATCTATTAAAGATGTAATCGACTATAAGGAAGGTGATAATGTAGTTGTAGATAGAATATTATCAAGACTAATTTCTTTAAAACTAAAACAATAAACAAATGGAAAAAGAGGATGTAAATAATGCTTTATTGCATATAAAATCAAAACACAATGGAGAGATACCATACAAATATGGAAGTCAAGAGTGTGCTAAATTAATGCACTCATACTCAAACGAAAGAGTGATTGAGGAGTTGGAGAGCCAACAAAGTGAACCGTTCATTAATTTTGCTAAAGAAGTGATTGAATATTATGAACAGCACGATATTGGGGATGAAGATATTTATAATAAAGCCAAAAAATTAATTAATGGTGGCTAACAAAGAGTATTAAAACTAAAACAATAGATATGGAACGACAAAAGCCCTTGTCACTAATATAGGCGAATAAAATTATGGGAATAAATACAAAAGATCCAAAAGAGTACTTACACTCAGATAGAATACATGAAGATGATTCAGTGTTTGATCCAGGAGGTAAACAAGAGTATACTGAAGAACAATTGATCCGTTTTGCAAAACTATGGCAATTAGAATGGCAAAGACAAGCGATAGATGACCGAAGGCGAAATAATGAAAATCATGAGTGGATATAATGGCTAGACATCACGTAGCCATACAAATGGAAAAAGAACAACAAGACAAATTAGATAATGGCCCTATTGTAAAGACTGCAGATCAATTGTGGAAATATAGTGGAGAGACAGAAGAAGATTCTGAAGTTCATGTAAACTATCTTACTGCAAAGAAGTACGCACCTGTTTATCTTAAAGCAGCTAGAGTTGAAAAAGCTTCAAGGAAGAACTATCACAAAGAATATTGGGAAAAGTATAAATTAAAAAAGTAATGACATGGCTAAAAAAATTAGAACAACACAGGTTGACTCCCTCAAACAGTTAAAACCTAAACTAGGTAAAAGAAGACAAAGTGTATATAATGCTCTAGTTTATCTTAACAATAGTATTCATATACCATCTACTAATAGAATGATAGCTAAACATTTAGAGTGGGATATAAATAGAGTTACAGGTAGAGTAACAGAATTAGTTAGTTTAGGGAAAGTTATAGCTAGTGGGGTGCATAAAGATGCGGATACAAATAGAAATGTTACAACATGGAAAGCATTGTGAGTCAAATAAATAAGATCAGAGATACAGAACAACGCAAAGCATTAAATGCTTGGGCTCGTAAAAAGTTTGTTGGTTCTGTAATTGCAGGTACTGGTTTTGGTAAATCTAGAGTTGGTGTACTTGCAGCTGAGTATGTACTAACACAAGAGAGTAAGAGTGCTCAACCTTCTATACTAATATTAGTGCCTACTGTACAATTACAAGATCAATTTATTGAAGAGTTTAATAAATGGGAAGTACCCAATGATTATATAGAAGTACTGTGTTATCAGAGCGCATACAAATTAATAGGTAATCATTATGATTTAGTAATATGTGATGAAATACATTTAGGCTTGTCTGTACAATATCGTAAGTTCTTTACGCATAATGTTTATGATAAGCTATTATGTATGACTGCAACCTTACCTGAAGAAGAAGAATATAAGGATTTACTAGGAGATATAGCACCAACTGTGTATACAATTACATTAGATAAGTGTGTTGAACTAGGTATTGTTAGTCCTTATAAGATTACATGTTTACCTGTAAAGTTAACTCAAGAAGAAAGAGAAGAATATAAAACTATAAACAATAAGTTTGTTTATTGGAAATATAAACTTGGAAATTTTGATGCATTTAACGAGGCAGGTAGAATTATGGGAGATTCATTTGCAAGTGCAGGAGAAAAACAATCAGCTGCGCAGTTTTATAGGTGTATTAGAGAACGTAAATCTATTGTAGATTTTGCCTTTAATAAGATAACTAAGTTTCAAGCTTTGTACCAAGCTAACACAGACAAGAAAATACTAGTATTTGGAGGTGCTAATGACTTTACAGACAGATTATGTGATTCTATATCCCCTAATGCAATGTCTTACCATTCTAAAAAGAGTAAGAAAAATAAAGACTTAGCTATTAAATCCTTTAAAAATGGAGATATAAATGTGCTTTGTTCAACTAAAGCACTTAACCAAGGTTTCGATGTTCCTAATGCAAATATGGGTATAATTTGTGGTATTACTAGTAAATCTTTATCTATGATACAGAGAGTTGGGCGTCTTGTAAGATTTCAAGAGGGTAAAATAGGTAATATTATAATATTGTATGTTGTTGATTCTCAAGAAGAGAAGTGGTTAATTAACGCTACAAAAAACTTAAGCAATGTTATTTGGAAATAATTATTTAAAATATTTGTATATAATAATAGATTTTATTATATTTGCTTTAGATTTAAAAATAAGTATAACAGAACTTTTTATAACCTTTACTGCCATATGAATGTTGATATAGATTTTGAAACACTATCACAGACAGGAATGTCTGCAGATGACTATCTGTATCTTTATATAATATATAAGGAAACTTATACTTACTTAGACAATCTTAATCTTAAACCAAATTTAGAGAAGTTACAAGAAAACGGATACATTAAGTTAGGCGAAACACCTGATCAACATTTTGTAAGACAAGAGTTCATTGACCTTTTTTCTTCAAATTTTGATCAGATGTTTGCTGAGCTTATAGGTACATATCCAATGAAAGTAATGACTACAGATAGGGGTGTGCGTATATTACACGCTAAGGATCCAGACGGTAAAAGCAATTTAAAAGCTAAAGGTAGGTATGAAAAGATTGTAGGGACTAAGTTGTATAAACATCAGCATATAATGAAATGTTTAAACACAGAACTTACAGTTAACAGATTTAACTTAGCTTATATGCAGAATTTAGAAACATGGATTAATAACCATACTTGGGAAAAGTATGAAAACTTAGATGATAATGACACAAAACAAGACACCAATAGGATCACAAGATCCCTTTAAAGAAAGAGGATTTAAAAGTATTAGGAAAGCAATTAGTGCTTCTTTATACCAAGTAGCAGATGGAATGAGTGGTAAACGTAAAGTTTATCCTACTAAATGGGACAGATTAAATAAGAATTTACTTGGGGGTTTACAACCAGGTAAAATGTATGTAATTGCAGGTCGTCCAGGTGTAGGTAAATCAGCATTTAGTAACCAACTTATCTTTGACTTATTAGACAGAAACGTAGGTAAAAACTTATTAATATTATACTGGAGTTTTGAAATGCCCGGCTATCAGCAGATACTTAGAGCTGGTTCAAAAGGCGTAAACAAACAAGTAGGTGAGTTACTATCAGTTGAAAAGAAACTAGATCGTTCTGATTATGAGAAGTTTAAAGAAGAAGTACTCAAATATGGGAATTATCCTGTGTACTTTAATAATGTTCCCAGAGATATAGAGTTTATAAAAGAGGCTAATATAGAAGTAGCTAATAAACGTCCTGATTCAATGGTAGTGAATGTATTTGACCACTCTCGCTTAATACTAAGTAATAAAGAGATGGAACTACAAAAACTAAATGATGTAAGTAAAGGATGTATGTGGATGCAATCGCAATTAGGTTGTATTAATATACTATTATCTCAGCTTAACAGAAACATAGAACAAGAACACAGGGCTAAAGCTCAATATCAACCACTATTAACAGATTTGTTTGGTGGTGATAGTATAGGTCAAGATGCACATGTAGTTATGATGTTGCAAAGGCCTAATGATCTGTATGGAATTACAGAACAATATTGCAATGAAAATCCAGTAGGTTTACTGGCTGTTCATATAGAGAAAAATAGAGATGGCTTGTTAGGTATGATACCTTACGAAGCTGAAATGTCAACATTTACAATTAACGAAAGATAAAAATTATGAAGTTACCAACTGAAAAGGTAAAGGCTAGCCGTAAATCGCCTAAAAATATGATAATATATGGAGCCCCTAAAATAGGGAAGACTACAGTATTATCACAACTAGACAACTGTCTAATTATTGACTTAGAAGATGGGTCAGACATGGTTGACGCACTGAAAGTTAAAGCAACCAGTCTTGCAGAATTACAAGCTATCGGTGGAGAGATTGTAAAACAAGGGAAACCTTATAAATACATAGCAATAGATACTATATCTAAGCTAGAAGAATGGTGTGAACTTGATGGTAAGCGTATGTATCAAGCTACCCCTCAAGGTAAAAACTTTGATAGTAAGAATGAAGGACTATCTGTACTATCATTGCCTAATGGTGGTGGTTACTTATACTTAAGACAAGCTTATAAGAAATGGATAGATAAGTTAAATCTACTAGCAGACCATATTATACTTGTTGGGCATTTAAAAGACAAAATGCTTGAAAAGAAAGGTAAAGAAGTTGCTGTTGCAGATCTTGACTTAACAGGTAAAATTAAACAGATAACATGCGCTAATGCAGATGCTATTGGTTATATATACAGAGAAAAAGATGAAACTATGATTTCATTTAACTCTCTTGAAGATACAGTAGCAGGTACAAGATGCGCACACTTAATAGGAGCAACCATGCCTTTAGCTTGGGATAAGATTTTTATAGATTAACCAATTAAACAATTAACAATGATTAACGCAAACGAACCAACTGTAGTTGCAGTTGTAAAACAAGAGACACCAGCACAAATAACTACTACTATGATCTTAAAAGATCTAGATGATGGTGTTGGAAGAGAAGGTATTAAAGAGAAATACTCTTTAGAAACTTGGGAAGTAACAGAAATGTTTAAAAACCCTAAATTGAAAGGTAAGAAAGCTAGAAAAATTAGAAAATTGTCTTTTCAATTTATAGATGATACAGCTACAGAAGACACGGTGGATACATCAGAGCCTCAGTTTTCTAAAAGAGAGGTAGATGAAGTAGATCCTAATCAAACTAGCATTCCTGTAGAGACGCAAACAGCTTTTGATAATCAAACAAGAGTAGAAGAAGGGGCAGACTACAAAGGAAACGATTTAGATATAGATCTTCCAGAAATATCTAATCAAAGTAATACAGAAGTAACACAATTTTAATAACTAAATAAATAAAAAGATGGCAATACAAAGTAATGATAGTACCCTAGAGGTAGCAGATGGAGGAAGAGAATTCTTCTCAGGTTTAACAAATGTTAAGGTAGTAGCAGTAAATCCAACAATGGTTGAGCTAAATGAATTAGGTGTAAACATAAAAACAGAGCCTGCATATTCAGGAACACACGGTTTAGAAGACTGGAGTAAAGTAAGCATATGGTTAGCTAATGAGGACGGAAATTTTAAATTAGATTTATTTCTAAAAAACAAATTTAAAGAATCAAAAACTGGTAAGTTTCAATGGATAAATAATGTAGGGCAATCTTCATGGTCTTTAGATGCTCCAGTTTATGACTGGTTTGGTAAAGAAGGGATGAGAAAAGCTTATGATGGTGAGACAACTTTGATTGACTTTACTAAAGCTTGGGCTAATGTTAGTAATGGTGGAAATGTATATTATGACACTATGGATAAGATTGCACAAGGAGATGTAGCAGAAATTAAAGAGTTAGTTAATGCACTTTCATCTAACCAAGTTAGAGTCTTAATAGGAGTTAAAGATGCCAAGTATCAAGGTATTTATACTGGATACTTTGGAAGAGTTAAACCACAAAGAGATGATTTGTTTATTAAAAATCTTAATGATGAATATACTCAATTTAAAAACCATGAATACAATCAAGATCTTCAATGGGGGAAACATATTCAAGCACTTTCTTTGGTTACACCAGATACTATTGCTGAAAATGCTGATTGGACTACAAACGAAGAGCCTGCAGTTGACGCTCCGTTCTAATGGCTATAGATCGTCGAGACAGTAACGATCATTTATCAAAAGATGTCATACTCGGTAAAATTACTGAGTATGACATTTTTAAATATTATTGCCCTAACTTTGTAGCACTTAATAAAAAATTTAATAGTGATCTCCGTCAAGATAAATCACCTACTGTTACAATTAGTCCTTATAATGGTAAATTATTATATAAAGATTTTGGTTTTTCAGAGCACGCTTTTGATTGCTTTGCTTATATAAAGTTTAAATACAATTGTGATTTTTACTCTGCGTTAACTATTATCGACACTGATTTTAAATTAAATTTAAGCTCTAAAAAATCTGGAATACAGTTTACTATGGGGATTATGGCTTTTAGCCAAGCAAAGTCGCCGACGTACATCAAAATAGAAACTATAATTCAGAAAAAGAAAAGAGAATGGTCTAGAGCTGATGCAAACTTCTGGCGACAATATTTGGTCAGTAAGAAAATATTAGTTATGTTTGGCGTTGAACCTATAAGTCATTTCTGGGTTAATGGTACACGATTTACTTGTAAATCAATTAGTTATGCGTTTAGATTTAAGAATCGATATAAAATTTATTCTCCTTATGAAGAAACAAATAAGTGGTTAAGCAATACAAAAAAGACAGATGTCCAAGGCTATAACCAACTCCCGTATAAAGGTGAGAGACTTATCATTACTTCATCTCTTAAAGATGTTATGTGTTTACATGCAGCCGGCTACAATGCCATCGCTTTGCAGAGTGAAATGCAAATACCTTCAGATAAATTAATAAGTGAGCTGAAAAAAAGATTTAGAACAATAGATATTTTATACGACAATGATTTCGACAAAGTAACAAACCCTGGCCAGACTATGGCTAAGAAGATTTGTGACTTATATGGTTTTAATAATATCTGTATACCCGACAACTACCAATCTAAAGATCCATCAGATTTAGTTAAGAAGGTACATAGATTTAATGAACTTAAAACTATATTAAAAAATGACAAGAGACGAGATCATAGAGAAACTCCGAACACGTAAAGGATTTCTAAAAAAAGGAGCACAATGGTTAGCAGATAAATGGGAAGTAGACATAGCTATTATTAAAGATTGTAAAAAGCTTGTAACTTCTGAAGAGTGGGTACAAGAACGCATGAATAATGATAACGGACATGACTTAAGTGAAAGTCAAGCATTTTCTAAACATTTATTAGACAATGGCCTAACAATGTCAGACGTAAAGTCTGTTAAATTCTGGCAAAATTTTCAAGGAGAACAGCGGTATAGTATAGTAACACACAATCAGTGGCATGAACAGCCGCAAGTTAAAGATGAGTTGTTAAATTATATTAAAACTCATTCTCACAAAGTTAAAAAGATTGATTATAAGAAGTCTAAAGATCCTATTTGCTATGAAATTTCTTTACCGGATATTCATTATGGTAAGATTACAGAAGATGGCCCTGAAGCAATGGAAGAGCACTATATGAAAGCTATTATGGATTTGCATAGAAAAGCAGATGGAGTAGACATAGAAAGGTTCTTATTGCCTGTAGGTAATGACGGTCTAAACTCAGAAGGATTTTCTCGAGCTACAACTAAAGGTACACCTCAACAAGACAGTATGATGTGGAGACAGTCTTTTAGAGGTTATTGGAACTTAGTTATGAAAGCAATTGATTACTTAGCGCAGTTTGCCCCGGTAGATGTTGTAGTTGTACAAGGTAATCATGACTTTGAACGTATGTTCTATGTTGGTGAAGTATTAGATGCTATGTATCATAATAATAAGAATGTGAATATAGATAATAGTCTAGACACACGTAAGTATTATGAGTATGGTATTAATATGATTATGTTTACTCACGGAGACAAAGAGAAGCCTCAAGAATTACCATTATTAATTGCTACTGAGCAACCAGCTATGTGGAGTAGGTCTAAAGTTAGGGAAGTACATTGTGGACATAAGCACAAAGAAATGCTTAATGAATACATGGGAACTAAGGTTAGATTTATACCATCTATATGTGGGAACGATGCTTGGCATAAAACTCAAGGATATGTTGGTACTCTTAGATGTGGTCAAGGGTTTATCTGGAATAAGAATAGAGGTCTGGAAGGGTACCTTCAAACAAATGTGATGAACTATGGTCTGGAATAAAAGAAGTAAAGGAAGATCTAAAGTAAAAAATGCTAAAAAGAGTACTTATAATGGGCACAATTTTCAATCTAATCTAGAACTTTATTGTTATAAAGAACTTGAAAAGGCTAAAGTGCCTGTAGAGTATGAAGAGCATACATTTACAATATTTGATGGTCTAGTTTATCCACAAGCATGTTATGAAGGCACTGCTAAAAAGCTTTACAATAAAGGGAGTAAAATAAGACCAATTACTTATACTCCTGATTTTGTAGATCCTGCTGGTAAATTTATCATTGAAACTAAAGGCTATGCAAATGAGTCTTTCCCTTTAAGGTGGAAGTTATTTAAAAGACATCTTAAAGATACTAAACAACAATACGTACTATTCATGCCTAGAAATAAAAAACAGGTAGACGAAGTTGTTGATCTTATCAAACAATTATAACAAAGAGCCCTTAATAGGGCTCTTTTTCATTAACCAATTAAACTAAAATTATGGCAAGTCTAGTAAGCCCATGCTGTGGGGCAGAATACACAGATAATAAAGACGGACCCAGCTATTGCTGCGGTTCACCAATAGAACATGGAATATGTCAAAATAAAGACTGTTTAGATCATGCAGAACCTGAAGAAGG
>TARA_B110000238_G_scaffold197858_1_pt1 | contig 52913 bp, 46 predicted proteins | sample TARA_B110000238 | Tara Oceans TARA_B110000238 (sample SAMEA4397569) | marine metagenome | biome: Polar Biome; feature: [SRF] surface water layer (ENVO:00010504); material: water (ENVO:00002006), including particulate matter (ENVO:01000060) such as... | depth 5 m | reverse complement strand
TGACTTTCTATGGGATGGAGTTGTTTATGATTCAACAGGATCATATAATAATAGCTATATTGATATAAATGGCTGTGATAGTATAGTAACTCTAAATTTAACGATTAATGAGAGTCCTGATGTACAGATTACTTTTACAAACGGTGATTTAAGTGCAGATGCAACTGGAGGAACTTCTCCTTACCAATATTTATGGAATACTTCTGAAACATCTCAAATCATTACACCAGCTAATAATGGAACTTACTGGTGTGTAGTTACTGATGATGAAGGTTGTACTGCTGATACTGCTGTATATATTGTAACTACTGTTAGTGTAATAGACTTTGATGAGGCAGATTTTATTGTTTACCCTAATCCTGTTTCTTCAGAATTAAATATAGAATTTAATATTATTGGTATTACAAACGTAGAGCTAAAAATAGTAAATATACTCGGTGAGATTATGTACTCAGAAAACATTGATAACACATCAATAAAATATTCAAATAAACTTGACTTTACTAATTACTCTCACGGAATTTATTTCGTTAAACTTAAGTTGGATACTAAGTTAATCACTAGTAAAGTGATAGTTCAATAATATAATTTTACAATAACATAAAAAAACCCGTTATATACGGGTTTTTTTTATGTCTAAATTTTATGATGCACAGCATAGCATATATTAGTTATAATAATATATTTGCGACAAATAATTAAAAAAAAAGAAAAATGAAAAATATATTTTATCTATCTATTTTACTTGTATTTGTCTCAAGTTGTACAAGTATTACTGAGAAAGAAGCTGAAGAATTTGTAATATCTCATTTTAATGAAAAGGTTGGTGGTGAATTAGGAGTGGAGCCTTTTAAAGCTGATATTGGAGATTCTCTTTCTGTACACAATCTAGCTACTGGCTGGTCTGGAAAGCCTGATTGGGTTCTAGATAATTCGCTTGTAACTGCTGATTGGTTTTATGAAGATTCTGCTATTACTAAAATTAAAAGTGTTGAAGTGTTTGGGTCTGTCGCAAGTGTTTATGGAAGTACTAGTTCTTATATTTCAGGCATTAGAACATATAATGGTAATTTCCATGCAATTGTTGGTAAAGAGAAAGGAAAAATAGTTTTTAAAAGACATTCTTGGGCAGGCTCTCAGTATAGAGGTGCTGCAAATAGTTTTGTATGGCCTTCTACTAGTGTTTCAGGAGCCTTAGCTATGTATAATAGAATGCGTTATGCTTTAGTAAATATGAGAACTAATGATGCTAAATTAATTTCAGATAGTTTAATTGAACTTGACCCAAATTTAGCAATTGCACATTTAGGACAATTTAATTCTCTTTGGATGCAAGGGAAAGTAAAAGAAATGAATGCTTTAACTAATGAAATTTCTTCTAAGCTAGATTCTGCTTCATTAGCTGAAAAATATACCTTAGAGACTTTTACGGTTTCTTCATCAAAACAAGAGCATAGATTGAAAATAGAAAAAGCACTGCTTTTCGCTAGCGATGATCCCATGCTTAGAGGTTGGCACGGTTACTGGACAGAAGACTTAGAGGACAGAATAGCTACTTTAAAAGAAGGTTTATATAGATTTCCTGAATCTAGTATTTTAAATAACATTATGGGTTATACTTTAATGGATCAAAATAAAATGGAGGAAGCTCGTAATCATTTTAATGTTTACATGACTGCTCATCCAAAAGAGTCAAATGCATTTGATTCAATGGGAGACTTTTTATTAGCTAATGGAGATTCTTTACAAGCAAAGGAAATGTTTTTAAAAGCATTTGAGTTAGATAATGATTTTACAACATCTAAAGATAAGGCGAATCAATTAAACTAATTACATCAATGTACAATGATTTGCAGTATTTGTAAAAAGGTTATATATTTGCAGTTGAAATAAAAATTTGAAGAAGGGGCTTTAGCCCCTTCTTTTATTACATTATGTTATTAAAAGAGGATATAGCTAAGATAGCGAAAGATAAGATAGTAGAAATAGGAGGCTTTCTTGTTGATGTAAAGATTGGTGGAAATAATACTATAAATGTATTTTTTGACAAAAATAAGGGAGTTGTTGTTGAAGACTGTATTTTAATAACTAAACATATCGAAAGTCATTTTGATAGAGAGATAGAAGATTATGAATTAACTGTTTGTTCAGCTGGCTTAACATCACCTTTTTTAGTTAAAGGTCAATATAAAAAAAATATTGGTAAAGAAGTTGTAGTCAAACTTAAAGATGGGACAAGAAAAAGTGGGGTAATTAAATCTTATGATGAAAATTTAATTTTAGAGGTGTTACAAAAGAAGAAAAATACTAGAAAGGAATATTATTTAGAAGAAGTTAATATTTCTTTGCTAGAGATTAAAGAAACAAAATTGAAAATAAACTTTAAATAATATATTAATGGAAGTAGAAAATCTTATTCAATCGTTCTCTGAGTTTAAAGATGTTAAAAATATAGACAGAGAGACAATGATGAACATTCTTGAGGATGTGTTTAAATCAGTGCTTGATAAAAAATATGATGACGAAGGTAATTTTAATGTTATTATTAATGTAGATAAAGGAGATTTAGAAATTTGGAAAAATCGTGAAGTTGTTGCTGATGGTGATGTCGAGAATCCTATTGCTCAAATTGCTCTTTCCGAAGCATTAAAGATAGAAGATGATTATGAAATTGGAGAAGAACTTTCTGAACAAGTTAGTTTTGACTCTGAATTTGGAAGACGTCAAGTTTTGTCTATTCGTCAACATTTAATTTCCAGAATACATGAACAACACAGAGATACTCTTATTAAAAGATATAAAGATAGAATAGGAGAGATTGTTCATGGGGAGGTTTATCAGATTTGGAGAAATGAAATTTTATTAACTGATGATGAAGGTAACGATATGACACTTCCTAAATCAGAGCAGATTCCAAAGGATTATTTCAAAAAAGGAGAGTCCGTTCGTGCTGTCATAAAAGATGTTGATGTTAAAAATAATAAAGCTAATATAGTTCTCTCGCGTATTGCTCCCCAATTTATTGAACGGTTATTTGAAATGGAAGTTCCTGAGGTTTTTGATGGTATTATTACAATAAAGAAAGTTGTTCGTGTCCCGGGTGAAAGAGCAAAAGTTTCTGTTGAGTCTTATGATGATAGAATTGACCCTGTAGGAGCTTGTGTTGGAATGAAAGGTTCTAGAATACACAGTATTGTTAGAGAATTAAAAAATGAAAATATTGATGTTGTAAATTATACTGAAAATATTCAATTATTAATTACCAGAGCACTTAGTCCAGCTAAAATCACTTCCGTTGTTATTAATGATACTACTGGAAGAGCTAAAGTAACTATGGATGCAGATCAGGTTTCTTTAGCCATTGGAAGGGGAGGGAATAATATAGGGTTAGCTGGAAAGCTCACTGGCTACGAAATTGATGTTTTTAGAGAAGAAGATTCTTTTGAAGATGATGTAGATATAGATGAATTTAAAGATGAAATAGAGGGATGGATTTTAGATGCTCTTAAAAAAATAGGATGTGATAGCGCTAAGAGTGTATTAGATATTGATGCTGAAGATTTAGTTCTTAGAACAGATTTAGAAAAAGAGACTGTTGACGAAGTTTTAGCAGTATTTAGAGCAGAGTTTGACGATTAAAAATTAAAATTATATGGCTGAAAATAAAAGTGTTAGATTAAGTAAGTTAGTAAAAGAATTTAACGTAAAGATTGATAGGATAATGGACTTTCTTGAAAAAGAAGGTGTTAAAGGACTAAATCCAAATTCAAAAGTTCCTTATGACCTGTATATTAAAATACTCGAAGAATTTGATGCTTCAAAAGCAGCTAAAATATCTGCACAGTTATTAGCAAAGGAAAAAGAATTAGAACGAGCTGAGGAGATAATAAAACAGCAAGAGCTTGAAGATATCAAAAAAGAAAAAGAAGAGGCTTTAGCGAAAGAAAAATCTAAGTCTATTCTCGAAGCTGCTAAGCCAAAAAAACCTGTTGTTATTGGGAAGTTAGACTTAGACAAGAAAGTAGTTGTAAAACTAGCTGATAATAAAACCGCTACAGAAAAGAAAGAAAATCTGCCTGTTGTTGAAGATAAAAAAGTTGATAATGAAATTATTAAAGCAAAATCAGTTAAACTAAAAGGTTTAACAAGCACAGGTCAAAAAATAGATTTAAGCAAATTCGATACTCCAAAAAAGGTCACTTTATCTGTTGATGATAAGAAAAAAAGAAAGCGGATTGTTAAGAAAAAAGTTGAGCCAAATAAATTTTCTAGAAATAGAAAAGCACCTGATAAAAAAGTTGTAGAAATTTCACCAGAAGAAGCACAAAAGAGAGTTAGAGATACATTAGCTAAGCTTCAAGGAGGAGGAAGAAAATCATCTGTAAAAAATAGAAAATTTAAAAGAAACGCTCATAAAGCTGTTCTTGATCAAGAACAAGAAAGTAAACAAGCCTTAGATAAAAGTATTAAAATAGCAGAATTTGCTACTGCCAATGAATTAGCTATTCTGATGGATGTTCCTGTTACAGAAATTATTACCTCTTGTATGGGACTTGGTATTATGATAAGTATGAATCAAAGACTAGATGCTGAAACAATTCAAATGCTTGTTGAAGACTTTGGTGCTACTGTTGAGTTTGTTGGAGCCGAAGTTCAAGAATCAATAGTAGAAATTATTGACAATGAATCTGAGCTTCAAAATAGAGCTCCAATTGTAACTATTATGGGGCATGTAGATCATGGTAAGACATCTTTAATGGATTACATCAGAAATACTAATGTAATAGCAGGTGAGTCTGGAGGCATTACACAACATATTGGTGCTTATGAAGTTACCTTAGATGATGGAAAAAAAATAGCATTTTTAGATACTCCTGGACACGAAGCATTTACTGCAATGAGAGCAAGGGGGGCTAAGGTTACTGATATTGTTATTGTTGTTGTAGCTGCTGATGACAAGGTTATGCCTCAAACAAAAGAGGCGATAAGTCATGCTCAAGCTGCTGGAGTTCCTATGATTTTTGCTATTAATAAAATTGACAGAGAAGCATCAGATGCTGAAAAAATAAAAGGGCAACTTGCTGAAATGAATTTACTTGTAGAAGATTGGGGTGGTAAATATCAGTCGCAAGATATTTCAGCTACTGTGGGTACAGGAGTTAAGGAAATTCTTGAAAAAGTTTTATTAGAAGCTGAAATGTTAGATTTAAAAGCTAACCCTAACAGAATTGCTCAAGGAACAGTTATTGAAGCTTCATTAGATAAAGGTAAAGGTTTCTTATCTACAATTTTAGTTCAAAAAGGAACCTTGAAAATAGGAGATTACGTTTTAGCAGGAAGTTATTCAGGTAAGGTTAAGGCACTTTTAGATGAAAGAGGAAATAAATTAGAATTAGCAGGTCCTTCTTGCCCTGTTGTCCTGTTAGGTCTTGATGGAGCGCCTACTGCTGGAGATGAGTTTTATGTTATGGAAAAAGAACAGGAGGCAAAGAAAATAGCAACTAAAAGAATGCAACTTCAAAGAGAGCAAGGTGTAAGAACGCAGAAGCATTTAACTTTAGATGAAATTGGAAGAAGAATTGCTTTAGGTGAATTCCAAGAAATTAATGTTATTGTAAAAGGGGATGTTGATGGCTCAATAGAGGCATTATCTGATTCTTTAGAACGACTTTCTACTGAAGAAATAAAAGTAAATATCATACAAAAAGCTGTTGGTCAAATTTCTGAATCTGATGTTATGTTAGCAGCAGCATCTGAAGCAATAATTATTGGTTTTCAAGTTAGACCTTCCTTAAAAGCAAGAAAACTTGCTGAGACTGAGGAAATAGATATAAGATTATATTCTATTATATATAAAGCGATAGAGGAACTGAAATTAGCAATGGAGGGCATGCTTTCTCCTGATATACAAGAGAAAATTATATGTAATATTGAAGTAAGAGATATATTTAAAATCTCAAAAATTGGAACTATAGCGGGATGTATGGTTCTTGATGGGCAGTTAAATCGAAAAAGTGGTGTAAGATTAATTCGAGATGGTGTTGTTGTTTACACAGGAAAACTTTCATCTCTAAAGAGATTTAAAGATGATGTGAATGAAGTAAGAAAAGGTTTTGAGTGCGGAATGTCAATTGAAAGCTTTAATGACCTAAAAGTTGGCGATATTATTGAAGGGTACGAACAAGTAGAAACACAAAGAGTATTAGATTAATCTTTAATCCTTAATTCAGATAGTGGTATTATTGTTAGAACAGGATATGCTTCAATATATTCTTTTTTTATTTTATCTTTTAATTTTAAAGCTTCTAGCTTAGTTCTAAAGTTCCCAACACAAATCCTGTAATAAGGAGATGAAAAGGTTAAATAAGATGGTATACCAGGATACTTGTTTATAAAATTAATTCTGCTAGACCTGATCTCTTCTTTTGTGCTTTTAAAAGCAAGCTGAACTCTCCAGCCATTAATTCCATTATTTGTATTTTGGTTTTTAATAATTAAACTATCAATATTGTCTAAATATTTAATTTTGATATTTTCATTGTCAATATCTTGACAGAAAATGGAGAGAGGTAAAAATAAAAAAAGCAATTTTTTCATTATGTCAAAATTAGTAAATTAAATGGTTAGCTATTTTATATTTTTGTTTAATGAGAAATAAGTTTTTTTTTAAAATTGAAAGCCCTGATTTATTTATTAAAAAACTTATTTTAATAAGTAAAGATTTTTCACATTCTTGCTGCTTAAATTCAAATAATACATCTTACAGAAAGCCTCCGTATTATAATAATTACTCTTTTATTTTTGCTCTTGATTACGTTGAGATTCTGCAATCAGATAGTAATTCTTTTAAAAAATTAAAAGATTTTCATGCAAAATTTAACGATTGGTTGTTTGGGTATCTTTCATATGATTTAAAAAATGAAACTCATCAATTATCATCTAATAATGAGAGTTCTATTAATGATAGTAACCTGTGTTTTTTTATTCCTAAATATGTTTTTATACTTAAAGATAATTCTTTAATAATTGAGGCTTTAGCCTCAGAGTCTGCAACAAATATAATGTTTAACAAGATTTTAAGTCAGAATCAAGATAATACTAATGCTCCGAAAATTAAATTAAAAAGTAGAGAAAGTAAAAATGAATACCTTAAAAAGATTAAGACAATTAAGAGTTATATTCAAAGAGGAGATATTTATGAAATGAACTATTGCCAAGAATTTTTTGCAGAAAATATTAAATGTATTCCTCAAAACATTTTTCTAAAGTTAAATTCAATTGCACAATCACCATTTTCATGTTTCTTAAATATTGACGATCTAAATGTTATGTGTGCCAGCCCAGAAAGATATTTATTTAAGAAAGATAATAAAATTATTTCTCAACCAATAAAAGGAACTTCAAAAAGAGATCCCAATATAATAAATGACAAAATCCTATTTGATAAATTGCAAAAAAGTAATAAAGATAAAACAGAGAATGTTATGATAGTAGACTTAGTGCGAAATGATCTATCCATTACTGCTACTTCTTCTTCTGTAAATGTTGAGGAGTTGTGTAAGGTCTATACATTTAATAATGTTCACCAAATGATTTCTACTATAACATCAAATATAGATTTAAAAAGAAATAACTTTACAGATATAATTAAAACTACATTTCCTATGGGTTCTATGACAGGCGCTCCCAAAAAACGAGCTATGGAATTGATTGAGACTTTTGAAGAACATAAACGAGGTGTTTTTTCTGGATCGATAGGATATATTACCCCTGATGGAGATTTTGATTTTAATGTTGTAATTAGAAGTATTATATATGATAAGGATAAAAAAAATATATCTATTTCTGTGGGAGGTGCTATAACTATAAGCTCATCTGAAGAAGATGAATATAACGAATGCTTAGTTAAAGCAGAGTCAATGTTTAAAGCTTTAAATTTTAATTTAGATGCTTAAAAAAGTCAATCAATATATTGAGTCTAATAATTTATTTAGTAATTCTGATAAATTAGTTTTAGCATTAAGTGGTGGAATTGATAGTATTTGCTTATTAGATGTTTTAGTTAAGCTAGGTTATGATATTGTAATAGCCCACTGTAATTTTTCTTTAAGAGGTGAGGAGTCAGACAAAGATCAAAAATTTGTTTTAGAGGTAGCTGAAAAATATAATATTAAGACTTATACAAGAAATTTCAACACTCTAGATTACTCTGCTACAAAAAAAATATCCATACAAATGGCAGCTAGAGATCAAAGATATTTATATTTTGAGGAGGTTAGAGTTTTGTCTAATTCAAAATATATAATTATTGGTCATAATTCAAATGATAATATAGAGACTTTTTTTATTAATTTAACTAGAGGCACAGGCGTAAAGGGTTTGACGGGAATAAAAAACAAAAAAGATAGAATTGTTAGGCCTATGTTATCCATAGATAGAGTTGAAATATCTGATTATATTGCTAATAATAATTTAAAATACAGGGAAGATTCTTCAAATATTTCAGACTCTTATCTGAGGAATAATTTACGTCATAACATTTTACCAATCTTTAAGTCTATTAATCCTTCTTTTTCAAAAACTATTTTAAATGAGATTAATATTTTAAATGGAGTTTATGATATCTATCAGATAAAGATTAAGGAAGATTTAGAGAAAATTAAGATAGAAACAGATTGTGGTTTTAAAATCAGTTGTTCTACAATCTTAGAAACTAATTATGCTGAACTTTATTTATATGAATTATTTTCTCCATTTGGCTTTAATGATGTCAAGAGTATTTATCAAACTATTATTGAAAATAAGAGTGGGAAATTTTTTGTTTCAGATAAGTATATTTTAAATATTGATCGTGATGATATTATATTGTCTTATAAGAAAATAAAAAAAGAAATTTCATCTATTTTAATTAATGAGAAAGATACTAAATTAGAAAAATCAGTTAAATTGAAATTTTCATCCTCAATTGTTGGAGATTTTAATAATGATAAAAATTTTGGGTTTTTTGACTTAGAAAAATTAGTATTCCCTTTAGAGCTAAGAAAATGGAGAGATGGAGATTTTTTTTACCCATTAGGTATGAAAGTTAAAAAGAAATTAAGTGATTTTTTTATAGACGAGAAGTTTTCAATCCTTAATAAGAAAGACGCTTGGATTTTATGTTCAAATAACGATATTATATGGGTAGTTGGTTCAAGAATTGATGATAGATATAAGATTTCTATTAATACTAAAAAGATGTATATTGCAAATCTTTTAAAATAGATCATGTCGGAATATATTTTTTACGAAAATCAATACCTAGGATTAAATAAGATTTCTCTAATTAGAAGATTAGTTCTTGGTGTTTTTTCTTTTTCTGCATATTATTGGAGCACAAGCCAGGGTTCAAATGGAGATATATATTTTTTCACTGGTATCTTTATAATTTTAATTTCTATAATATTACTTTTTATTCTTCATTTCCAAACTAAGGTTGTTAATGGATGTGTTATTTTAAATGGTCTCTGGACTTCAAGAAAGGTGAAGATTACTATCTCATCTCTTATCTCTTGCAAAGAGATAAGATACAGTAAATATATTATTAATAGATCTGTATATAATCTCCATAGAAAAGGAAATATTAGGTTTTATACTAGAGGCGATGAGGCGCTAGAGCTTGAAGATAAAGATGGCCTTAAATATATTATTGGTAGTCAGAAGGCTCCAGAATTAAATAAAATAATTAATAAAATCATAAATAAATAATACATGAAAAAAATATTATTTTTAACTTTTATATTTTGTGTTTTTTTTGCGAATGCACAAATTTTTAACCCTGTAAAATGGGAATTCACGCAAGAAAAAATTTCTGACAATGAAGTTGATCTTTACTTTAAAGCTTCTATTGATAGTGGCTGGTATTTATATTCTCAATTTACTGGTGATGGTCCTATTGCGACAGAATTTACTTTTGGAGAATCTAGGGATTATGATTTAATAAATAAAGTTGCTGAGGGGATTCCCTTAGAAGAATTTGACCCAAATTTTGACGCTGTTCTTACATATTTTAAAAATGAAGCAATTTTTACTCAACGAATTAAGGTAAATTCGAGTGAAAACTTTATTCTTAATGGAGAGGTTTATTTTATGACATGTGATGCTGGCCAATGTTTACCCCCAGAGGCTATTGAGTTTTCATTTGAAGTTGCAAAATCTGATAACGCTAGTAATTTTAGTATTTGGAGACTCTTTTTTATAGCTTTTTTAAGTGGTTTTGCTGCATTATTAACACCATGTGTATTTCCAATGATCCCAATGACAGTATCTTTTTTCACAAAACAATCTAAGACTAAGTCACAAGGAATTTTGAATGCTATTATTTATGGTATTTCAATTATTGTTATTTATGTAGCATTGGGAGTAGGTGTATCTTCAGTCTTTGGAGCAGATACCTTAAATAATATGGCCACTAATGTTTATTTTAATATTGGGTTCTTTTTACTTCTTGTAATATTTGGAGCTTCTTTTTTAGGCGCATTTGAAATCCAGCTTCCTTCATCTTGGGCTAACAAGACAGATAAAGCTTCTGATAAAGGAGGTTTAATTGGTATATTTTTCATGGCCTTTACTCTAGCTTTAGTTTCATTTTCCTGCACTGGTCCTATAGTTGGGACTCTGTTAGTAGAGGCTGCAACAGGAGGTTATATGGGGCCGATTATTGGTATGTTAGGATTTTCACTCGCTATTGCATTACCCTTTGCATTATTTGCAGCATTTCCTGGTTGGTTAAATTCTCTTCCACAGTCTGGAGGATGGCTTAACTCAGTTAAGGTGACTCTTGGGTTCTTAGAAATTGCATTAGCATTTAAGTTTTTATCAAATGCTGATTTAGTCATGCAAACTCATTTACTTGAAAGAGAGTTATTTATTGCTATTTGGATTGTTATTTTTGGTTTACTTACAATGTACCTTTTAGGATTTTTAAAATTTGCTCATGACTCTTCATTACAGCATCTATCCGTAAGTAGGTTATTTGCAGCAGTTTTAACAGGAACTTTAACTATTTACATGATTCCAGGTATGTGGGGAGCTCCTTTAAAAATTATCAATGCTTTTCCTCCGCCAATGCAATACAGTGAATCCCCTCAAGGAGTTGGGGCAACTGCTAGTCATGAAGTTTTTAATGACCACTCAGTTTCAGGACAGCATGCTGGCCCTCAGGGATTAATGGTGTTTCATGATTATAATGAAGGTTTAGCATATGCCCGAAAAATGAAAAAACCTCTTATGTTAGACTTCACAGGGCATGCATGTGTAAATTGTCGTAAAATGGAAGAACAAGTTTGGTCGGATCTTGATGTTAAAAATATATTAAGAGATGACTTAGTTGTTGTCTCCTTATATGTTGATGAAAGAATTGACTTACCAGAGAATGAGCAATATATTACAACAATGGCTGGAAAAAAGAAAAAAGTTAAAACTACAGGAGATAAATGGATGGTCTTTCAAGCAAATAAATATGGGACTAATTCACAACCTTATTATGTCCTGTTAGATAATAATGAAAATCAATTGAATGAAGCTGCTAATTATCAAGATTATGGGTCTGTTGATCTTTTTCAAGATTGGCTCAGCAGAGGTTTAACAAAATTTAATAAATAACAAATATGGCTAATACGAAATCAGTAAAAACTTCTAAAAAAATTATCACTAAAGATTCTGAAGTTTTTCTAGAAAAATATATTAATAATCCGTCTCCAACTGGATTTGAAAGTGAAGGTCAAAAGTTATGGCTTGAATACATTAGTCCTTATATAGATGAGCACTTTGTAGATACTTACGGAACTGTTGTTGGTGTAATTAATCCAAAGGCAAAATATAAAGTAGTAATTGAAGCTCATGCTGATGAAATTTCTTGGTTTGTTCATTATATCACTAAAGAAGGTTTCATATATTTAAGAAGAAATGGTGGCTCTGATCATCAAATTGCTCCTTCAAAGAGAGTTAATATACATACTAAGAAAGGTATTGTAAAAGCAGTTTTTGGTTGGCCTGCTATACATACCCGTACTGCTGCTGATGAAAAGGTTCCTAAGCTTGATAATATTTTTCTAGATTGTGGTTGTTCTGACAAAAAAGAAGTAGAATCTTTAGGAATTCATGTAGGATGTGTTGTTACATATGAAGATGAATTCATGGTATTAAATGATAAGTATTATGTTGGTAGAGCACTTGATAATAGGGTTGGTGGTTTTATGATTGCTGAAGTCGCAAGATTATTAAAGAAAAATAATATAAAACTTCCTTTTGGTTTATATATCACTAATGCTGTTCAAGAAGAAGTTGGTTTAAGAGGTGCTCAAATGATTGTGGAAACTATTAAGCCAGATGTTGCTATTGTAACTGATGTTTGTCACGATACTCATACTCCAATGATTAATAAAATTAAACAAGGAGATACCAAATGTGGTGATGGTCCAGTTTTATTTTATGGTCCTGCTGTTCAAAATAATTTATTGGAGTTAATTATTAATTCAGCAGAAAAAAACAATATACCATTTCAAAGAGGTGCTGCTTCAAGAGCTACAGGTACAGATACTGATGCGTTTGCTTTTTCTACTGGCGGTGTTGCCTCGGCCTTAATTTCACTTCCTTTAAGATATATGCACACTACTGTTGAAAGTGTTCATAAGGATGATGTTAATAATGTAATTGATTTAATTTATAACCTTTTACAGGATATTAAGGATCAACATGATTTTAGGTATTTAAAATAAGGACCAGTGTACGTCTTTTATATTTATAGATTATCTACCATGACATTTCTTGTATTTTTTGCCACTTCCGCATGGACAAGGATCATTTCTATTAATCTTTTGCTCAACTCTTACTGGCTGAATTTTTTGAGCTGTTTTCTCAGATTTGTTTTTTTTAGAAATGCTATTTTCGGGTCTACTTGTTTGAAGATTCTGATTATTACTAGCTTTTTCTTCTTGAATTTGTTGATTACTGTTGGGTAAGCCAGCTTTTAAAAGAAATGTAACAATATCTTTATTTACTTTAAATATAAGTTCTTTAAATAAATTAAAAGATTCAAACTTATAAATTAATAAAGGATCTTTTTGTTCGTACACAGCATTTTGAACAGACTGCTTAAGGTCATCCATCTCGCGAAGATGTTCTTTCCAAATATCATCGATAATAGCTAGTGTTACACTTTTTTCGATTGATTCAGCAATATTTGCTCCTTTAGAATCAAATGATTCTTTAAGGTTTGTTACCACTTGGAATGTTTTTATACCATCAGTAAATGGAACAACAATATTTTTATAATTAGCAGATTGATTTTCAAAAACATCTTTAATTACTGGAAAGGTTTGTTTTGCAATATTACTTGTCTTTAGTTTATAATTATCATAACAACTTTTGAAAGTAATATCAGTAAGTTTTTCTTGCTCTATTTCTAAGAACTCTTCTTTTGAAACAGGACTTTCTATTGTGAGTGTTCGTATTAGAGACAGTTTATAACCCTCATAGTCTTTGTTTCCGCTTGTTTCTAGTGATATAGCCTCACAAGTATCATAAATACTATTTGAGATGTCTAATGAGATCCTATCACCATGCAAAGCATGCCTTCTTTTTTTGTAAATAACCTCTCTTTGTTGATTCATGACATCATCATATTCAAGAAGATTTTTTCTTATTCCAAAATTATTTTCTTCAACCTTTTTCTGAGCTCTTTCAATTGACTTACTAACCATTGAATGCTGAATAACTTCACCTTCTTCTAATCCCATTCTATCCATTAGTTTAGCTATTCTCTCTGAACCAAATAATCTCATTAAATTATCTTCTAAGGATACATAGAATTGAGATGATCCAGGATCTCCTTGTCTACCTGCTCTTCCTCTAAGTTGTCTGTCTACCCTTCTAGAATCATGTCTTTCAGTTCCGATAATTGCTAAACCTCCTTTTTCTTTTACTATATCAGAGAGTTTAATATCAGTTCCTCTACCAGCCATATTTGTTGCAATTGTCACAACACCTTTTTGCCCAGCTTCTGCAACTATATCAGCTTCTCTCTGGTGAAGCTTAGCATTAAGAACATTATGTTTAACCCCTCTTTTTCTTAAAATAGTGCTTAAAAGCTCTGATATTTCCACTGATGTTGTTCCTACAAGTATTGCTCTTCCTTGCTCACTTAGCTTAACAATATCTTCAATAATTGCATTATATTTCTCTCTATTTGTCTTATAGACTAAATCGTTTTTATCATCTCTTTGAATTGGTCTATTAGTTGGGATTGATACTACATCTAATTTATAAATTTCCCAAAATTCTCCAGCTTCTGTTTCTGCTGTACCCGTCATTCCAGAAATTTTATTGTACATTCTGAAATAGTTTTGTAGTGTTACTGTAGCGTAAGTTTGAGTGGCATCTTCAATTTTCACACTTTCTTTTGCTTCTATTGCTTGGTGAAGACCATCTGAATATCTTCTCCCTTCCATTATTCTACCTGTTTGCTCATCAACAATTTTTACTTTATTATCCATAACAACATATTCTACATCTATTTCAAATAGTGTGTATGCTTTAAGTAGCTGATTAACTGTATGAATTCTTTCTCCTTTAATTGAGAAGTCTCTTAGAAGAGTGTCTTTAGCTGTTTTTTTATCAATATCACTTATTGTAGATTTTTCAATTGTTGCAATTTCTTGACCAACATCTGGTAAAATAAAAAAATCTTTTTCCTCTATTGATGTGGTCATTAAGTTAAGACCTTTTTCTGTAAGTTCAATAGTATTAGTTTTTTCATCAATTACAAAAAACAATTCTTCATCAACTAAATGCATTTCTTTATTTTGATCTTGCATATAAAAGTTCTCAGTTTTCTGAAGCTGAGCTCTAATTCCATCTTCACTTAAAAACTTGATTAAAGCTTTGTTTTTAGGCAGTCCTCTAAAGGCTCTAAGCAAGTTAAATCCACCTTTCTCTTTATCTCCAGAAGTAAGGAGTTTTTTAGCATCAGATAGAACTGTTGTTACATATTTTTTTTGAGCATTAGCTAGGTTATGGACTTTATGTTTAAGCTCATTGTATTCATGAACATCTCCACGAGGCGTGGGACCTGATATTATTAGTGGTGTTCTGGCATCATCAATTAATACAGAATCTACTTCATCTACAATTGAATAATGTAATTTTCTTTGGACTAAATCATCTGGTCTTTTAGCCATATTATCTCTTAGATAATCAAATCCAAATTCATTATTGGTTCCATATGTAATATCTGCTAAATAGGCATTGCGTCTTTCGTCTGAGTTAGGTTGGTGATTGTCAATACAGTCAATACTCAGTCCGTGAAATTGAAATAAAGGTCCCATCCATTCACAATCTCTTTTTGCTAAATAATTATTTACGGTAACTAAATGTACACCAAGTCCAGTTAAGGCATTTAGAAACACAGGAAGCGTTGCAACTAATGTTTTCCCTTCTCCAGTCTGCATTTCGGCAATTTTCCCTTCATGTAAAACAATACCGCCAATTAATTGAACATCATAATGAATCATATTCCATTGCATGATATTACCCGCAGCATTCCATTCATTTTTATAAGAAGCTATTTCTCCTTTAATAGAGATAAAGTCTTTTTTAGCAGCTAAATCTTTGTCAAATTCAGTCGCTATGACATCAATTACATTGTTTTCAGTAAATCTTTTAGCAGTTTCTTTCATAACTGCAAATGCTGTAGGAAGAATCTGATTAAGAATAACTTCAATTTTTTCTACTATTTCTTTTTCTAGTGCATCTATTCTTTGATAAAATAATTCTTTCTCTTCTGATACTGTTTCTTTTAATTCTGCTTTTTCTTTAAGAGTTTGTATTTCTTCTTTATCATTAAGAACATAGTCATTAATTTTTTTCTTTAAAAGTATAGTTTGTTCTCTAAGTTGATCGTGAGAAAGGGATGAGATTTTAGAAGATTCTTGCTTTATTTTTTCAACTATTGGCTTAATTAGTTTTAAGTCTTTGTCATACTTCGTGCCAAAGAATTTAGTAGCAAAATCGAATATTCCAGCCATTGGTTTAATTTATGTAAGCAAATGTAGTTTTAAATAGTATAAAAAGACAAGGTAATAAGTTGAAATTTATATCTTATTTTTAATACTCATCTTCATTAAAGAAGAAGTCGTCTTTAGTAGGGTAGTCGGGCCAAATATCCTCAATTGTTTCCCATTGCATTCCTGGTTCATCTTCAACAAGTTCTTGTAGGTTTTCTACTACTTCCATAGGTGCTCCTGATCTTATTGCGAAGTCAATTAACTCATCCTTCGTTGCAGGCCATGGGGCATCTTCTAGTTTAGATGCTAATTCTAAAGTCCAATACATGAGATTATTTTTTTGCAAAAATAATTTTTTTCCTTAATTATAATGATATTTATAAGTTTTTTTCCCAGTTTATTTCTTGTCCATTATTAATTTTCAGTAAATATCTCGATAATACAAACAAGAAATCTGACAATCTATTTAAATATTTTAGATTTAAATTATTACTATCTAAATCAGAATGTAAGCTAACAATTCTTCGTTCAGCTCTCCTGCAAACTGTTCTGCATATATGACAAAGTGAAGCTGTTTTATCTCCAGAGGGTAGTATAAAATTACTTAACATTGGAAGCTCCTTTTCAAGCTCATCAATTACTTCTTCAAGATATTTTAAATCTTTCTCTTTTAGTATTGGTAGTTCAATATTTTTATTTTTTTGATCATAAGCAATATTACTACCCATATCAAACAATTTATTTTGGATAATAAAAAGAGTTTTTTTAATATTATCAGGTATTTCTTGATCATGAAGATTTCCAATGTGCGCATTTAGTTCATCAATTGAACCATAGCACTCAATTCTATTATTATTTTTTTCTACAACTGTCCCTCCTAAAAGTTGTGTTTTTCCCTTGTCTCCATTTTTTGTATATATTTTCATAATAAATTTTTTAGAATCTAATTATATAATTTTCTTTACTCAGTTTCTTATTTGTAAAGACTAGTCCAATAAAAAACAAATCTATACTTAATTTAACTTTTGGTGAGTCTTTGATAATTCCCCATGCTTCTTCCATTTCATCAGACCAATGAATATCATCGAAGATAAGAATTGAATTATCTTTAGCATACTTTAAAATTAGTTCAAAATATTTAATTGTTGATTTTAAGTTATGATTTCCATCAACAAAGGCTAAATCAACTTTTGGGATTTCTGCTAATTTTTTTTCTAATGTAATATCAAAGTTCCCTTCAATCACTTCGATGTTTAAGTTTTTTGTAGCCAGAAAATTTTCTTGTGCAATTTTAATTGTTTCTGGACAACCTTCGAATGTATAAATCTTTGCATCTTTATTGCCTTTTGCCAAATAACAGGTACTGATACCTAATGATGTTCCAAGTTCAATTATAATTTCTGGTTTGAAAAAACTAACAACCTTATAGATAAGCATTCCAAATTTTGAGTTTTTGGCAGAATTTTTAGCAATATCTTTTATTTTTCTTTTTTTAGAGTTGTTAATATTACTACCCGTCCCAAAATCTTTAATATTTATAGTTGTATTATTTTCACTTAACTTATTACGTAATTTGATTATTTCTTTTAAATCTTGACCTTTCTTTAGAATTACATTAGTAACTAGCTTAAAAAGAAATGGAGAGTGTAAATTATATTTACTTTTAGCAATAATAAGGTAGCGCGCATATTTTAATAATAATCGAAGTAATTTCATTAAATTTTAATTTGCACAGTTTATACATTTTTGACTATTTGGCCTAATAATTAATCTGCCGTATGGTATTTCTTTATTACATGCAATACACTTGCCAAAATTTTTATCATTTATTCTTTTATTAACCGATTCTAATTGCTGTAACTTTTTTTTTGATTCTCTAAGAGCAGATTCAGTGACACTTTTATTATTAATTGCATCCATTCTACTTATTCTTCCTATTGAGTTTTCTGGAGCTATCGGTTTACACAATTCAGTATATTTCTTGATTTTTAAGGATGTTTCAATTATTTCCTTTTTAAGAATAGTTAAAAACTCTTTTTTTTGAGTAGGATTCATAATTCTAAAGTTCTTCCCTTAGCTCTACAAGAAATTTTCTAATTTCTTTTAAGTGATTAACAACACTTAAATTGTCTGTAGTATCATTTTTGTTCTCTTTTAATTTTTTTCTAGCCCCCTCAATTGTAAAACCTCGTTCTTTTAATAGGTGATAGATTATTTTAAGATTCTCCAGGTCATTAGCTGTAAATAGTCTATTTCCTTTTTTATTTTTTTTAGGCTTTAAAATATCAAATTCTTTCTCCCAAAATCTTATTAAACTAACATTGACATTAAACTCTTTAGCAACCTCTCCAATTTTATAGAATAGTTTTTTTGGCTCGTTGTCAGATAGCATTAGTCAAATGATTGATTATTTTGAGATGATATCTCTAGCATTTTACTGTACTCGTCGGACGAGAGGTCATTATAATAGAAGTTTACAGGATTAATTTTTTTTCCATTTTTATGTACTTCATAGTGTAGGTGTGGAGCAACTGATGTTCCTGTATTACCTACATAACCAATAACTTCTCCTCGTTTTATTATCTGCCCTTTTTTAACGGTGTATCTTGACATATGAGCATACAATGTTTTATATCCATACCCATGATTTATTACCACATGATTACCGTATCCTTTTTTACTTCTTCTAACTTTAGCAATCACCCCATTTCCTGTTGCATAAATTTCTGTTCCTGTCTTAGCAGAAAAGTCCATTCCTGTATGTAATTTTCTAGTTTTATAAATTGGATGAATTCTATATCCATAGCCACTAGCCATTCTGCTCAGATCTTTATTTGAAACAGGCTGAATAGCTGGAATAGAAGCAAGCATGGAAAGTTTATTTTTTGTTAAATCTATAATCTCATCAAAAGATTTTGATTGAAGATATAGTTGTTTGGTAAGCTGGTCAAGCTTAGTTGAAGTCTCTGTTATGATCTCAGAATTAGCATACCCTTGAAGTTTTATATATCTATTTACGCCACCAAATCCTTGCTTTCGAATTGAGTTTGGTATTGGGTCCGCTTCAAAAATTGTTCTGTAAATATTATCATCTCTTTTCTGAATATCTTCAAGAACAATTTCTATTTGTTCCATCTTTTTATCGATGATTTCATATTGACTAACCATGTGTTCAATCTCACCTATTAATTTCTTTTCTTTAGGACTATCAAAGAATTGAAAGAAAAAAAACACCATAACTATTCCAAGTAACATGCTAGAAATAAGGAAATACAAAACTCTCTTAGATTGATTTAGTTTACTAAGAGTAATTCGTTTGTAGCTTAATGTCTTAGTATCGTAATAATATTTTATTTTAGCCATAAGAAATAATTAAGGCAAATTTAGTAATATTACAATAGATAATGTATTAATAGGATTTGATTTAATATCTTTAATTAATGAATAAATTAAAATCTTCATGAATTCTCAAAACCTTAGAAAATTATTCTTAGACTTTTTTAGTGAAAAAAATCATGCTATTATTGATTCATCTCCTATCGTTGTAAAAGATGATCCAACATTGATGTTTAATAATGCTGGTATGAATCAATTTAAAGATGTTTTTACAGGAAATCATAAGCCTAATGATGTTAGAGTAGCAAATTCTCAAAAATGTCTTAGAGTCTCGGGTAAGCATAATGATTTAGATGAAGTTGGCCATGACACTTATCATCACACTATGTTTGAAATGTTAGGTAGCTGGTCTTTTGGTGATTATTTTAAAGAACAAGCTATAGATTTAGCTTGGGAGTTTTTAGTTAAAAAATGTGAGATTGAAAAAGATCGTATTTATGTGACTGTCTTTGAGGGAGATAAAAAAGAGGGTCTTTCTAAAGACTTAGATGCTTATAATTACTGGCAGAAATATTTGCCTAATAGCAAAATCATTAATGGAAATAAAAAAGATAATTTTTGGGAGATGGGAGAAGTAGGGCCTTGTGGTCCTTGTTCAGAAATTCATTATGATAATCGTTCTAGTTCAGAAATTGAAAAATTAGACGCAGCTAGTATTATTAATAAAGATCATCCCCAGGTTATTGAAATATGGAATCTTGTATTCATGCAGTTTAATAGATTAAAGGATGGGAGTCTAAGTAATTTACCAAGTAAGCATGTAGATACAGGAATGGGCTTTGAAAGATTAGCTATGATTTTACAAGAGAAGAAATCAAATTATGATACTGATATTTTTCAGCCATTAATAAAGGAGGTTTCTAAGATTTCTAATAAACCTTATGGTGAAAATAACGATATAGATATAGCTATGAGAGTAATAGCAGACCATATTAGAGCAATTGCCTTTTCTATTGCAGATGGTCAATTGCCTTCAAATGTAAAAGCAGGCTATGTTATTAGAAGAATCCTTAGAAGAGCAGTCCGTTATGGATATACTTTCTTAAATTTAAAACAACCATTTATTTATAAGCTTGTTGATATTTTGGAAGAATCAATGGGTAGTCAGTACCGCGAGTTAAGCCTGCAGAAAAAACTTATTAGTGATGTTATTCAAAAAGAAGAAGAGGCCTTTTTAAGAACTCTAGAAAAAGGGCTTAAAAGAATCACCGAATTAACACAAGAGAATAAGACTTCTATAAATGGAGCGCAAGTTTTTGAGTTGTATGATACTTATGGTTTTCCTAGAGACTTAACTTCATTGATTTTAAGTGAAAATAATTTGACTTATGATAATGATGGTTTTGAGAAAGCAATGAAAATTCAAAAGGAAAGATCTAAGAAATCTGCTCAACAAGATATTGGAGAATGGATCGTATTATGTGATGAGGCATCAAGCTTTATTGGTTATGAAACTTTAGATGTGGAAACTTTTATTATCAAGTATAGAAAAGTATTCAGTAAAAATTCCGAGTCTTATCATATTGTTTTATCAAAAAATCCATTTTACCCTGAAGGTGGAGGCCAAGTAGGAGATACTGGAAAATTGATTTTTAAAGACGAAGAAATTATTGTTTTAGATACTAAAAGAGAAAATAACTCAACCTATATTGTATGTGATACTTTCTTTAAACAAAAAACAGATATCTGTAATGCGGTAGTAAGTAGAATAAGAAGAAATAAAATTTCTAAGAATCACTCTGTAACTCATCTATTACATGAGTCTTTGAGAAAGATACTAGGTGAGCATGTAATACAGAAAGGGTCTTTAGTAAATGAAGATTATTTGCGATTTGATTTTTCTCATTACTCTAACATTAATGATAATGAATTAATGCTAATTGAAGATGATGTTAATCATAAAATTCAAGATAGCCTTGATTTAATTACTCATAATAATATATCTATCTCTAAAGCTACAGCAGCGGGAGCCTTAATGTTATTTGGCGAAAAATATGGTGATATTGTAAGGATGATTGAGTTTGGTTCTTCAAAGGAGTTATGTGGAGGTACTCATGTATCTAATACTTTAGAAATAGGTTTATTTAGAATAAAATCAGAGAAATCTAGTTCATCCGGGGTAAGAAGGATAGAAGCTTTATCTGGACAATATGCTTTAGAAGACTTGAAGACTAAAGATGCTACATGTAATAGTTTAGTTTCTCTACTAAAAAGTAAAGATATAGTAACTTCTGTTAAAGATCTTTTAGCTCAAAACAAGAAAAAATCTAAGTTAATTGATGAATATAAGAAACATTATTTTAAATACTTAAAGCAGGAATTAACCAGCAATATTGTTTCTTTAGGACAAATTAATTTTATTTACAATAATTATGATCTTTCTTCACAAGACTTGAAAAGTCTTGCCCAGCTATTTAAAGATGACACTAAATTAGTTGTTTTACTATCGAATCAGCAAAATAATAAAGTTTCATTAACCCTTTTAATTACTAATGATTTAATTACTCAAGGATATAGTGCTAAAGAATCAATTAATATAATAGCAAATGAGATTTCAGGTGGTGGTGGTGGTCAAGCATATCTTGCTACAGCTGGAGGAACTAATCTTAAAGGTCTTTCAAGTGCAGTGCAAAAAGCACGTGAATTATTTACTAAAAAATAAAGCAAAAAAAAACCACCCTAGGGTGGTTTTTTCTAATTTAAAGTGATTCTTTTAGAATCTGTAAGCTAAACCAAAGTTTAATTTTCCTTCTCTTTCTCCAGCATCATCTTCATTTACTGGCATTGTGTAACTTGGCTCTAAGTAAAGGTCATTCCAAACATTAAATGAGTAACCTACTCCTATTGTCATGTTATCAGTAGCTTCTTCAGTTGGCATTTGAAGTGTTGCCCACATTCCTTCACCAAAGCTATACCTTACAAATAAATCCCATGTTGCATCGCCAGCAGCATCTTCAGGTCCCTTTTGAACTCCAGCTGCTAAGCTTTCATTAACTTGGTATCCTAAACCTATTTTGTCAGTGATTTGTTCTGCTGAGAATCCATCTGCATCTTCTGATGCCTCAGTAACGGTAGTAACTACCATGAATTGAGCTGATGCGAATAACGTAGTCATTGCAAGAGCTGCTGTAAATAATACTTTTTTCATCTTGTTTAATTTAATATTAATATTGGTCGCAAGATAGTAAAGCTATTTATCATTTATATAACAATAATTAACATTTCTTAACATCTTATTGTTAACTGCTAGATTAAAGCAAAAAAAAAGAGCTGCATAAAGCAGCTCTTTTTTTAAGATTTTTTGAGTCTAATTACGGAGTAACTGTTAAAGTTAACCAGTTGTAATTTGCATCAGTTTCAGAACCATTGTTATCAGTAACCATTCTGTATGATAATGCAGCATTATCATTTAATGAATACCCAACAGAAATATCAGTTACTGATCTTTCGTAAGCATCATCTGTAGTATTAGTTACAGTACTCATAGTTGCTGCTAAAGAAAAGTCTCCCATATTGTAAGAACCTCCTACATATAAGTTTTCTTCATTAGCTGCTAATTCTCCTAAGTTACCATGTGACATCCAGTCTCCTGACATATTACCAGTTGAAGCATATGCAAAACCATTTTCACCAACTGAAGCCATACCTGCTGTTAATGACATATCATCATTTACAGTGTAAGTTCCAGAAAGATCCATCATTTCACCTTCATCACCAGTAGTATTGTAAGAAAGATTTAGATCTAAAGCACCACCCATTGCTGAGTAAGCAAAATCAAGTCCCATATTAGTTACAGCGTCAGCTCCATTAGAAGCATTACTCATGTATAGTAAATTAGCACTCCAGTCTCCTGAAGACTTTGAAGCATTTATCCATAAGTTGTCTGTAGCAGTAGTTCCATCATCATTACTTGACGAAGTCATACCTAAATCTAAACCAACTAGATCGTTGTCAATTGCAAAAGTCATACCATCAATAGTATTTCTTCTTGAAGCCCAATCATTAGTTCCAATAAAAACACCAGAACCATATGATAATGCTTGACGACCAATATTCATTGAAGCAAATCCGAATAAGTCAGTTGTTGCGTATGCTTCATAAACTAAAGCACTTACAGCATCACCTTCAGTAGTATAGTTTACATCACTACTTAAAACAATACCCCAGTTGTCACCACCCCAGGCAGTACCAACAGTTACTCTTTGGTCAGTAGACATTTTGTCTCCTTCACCACTCATATCAATTCTAGTTCTAGAATCTACATTCCAGTCCTGAGCAAAAGATACAGTTGTCATTAGTCCTAATGCAAGGGCTAATATATTACGTAAATTCTTTTTCATCTTTTAATTTTATTTGGTTAATACCCGGCAAAGATAAACTACTCAATTAAAACAAGCATAATAGATTGCCCACTTTTTTAACATTAGATTGTGGGTATCATCATTAATACTCTGTATATCAGTACTTTAAGTAGTTATATTTTTTTATAAAAAAGGGTTAAATTTTCTTGAAAAACACTTAAATAACCTGTTTTTTGCTAAAAAACTTACTTTTTATCCTTTATAGGTGAGCCATTTCCATAGTTCTTTATAGGTCGTTTTTTTACCGTACATAAGTATGCCTGTTCTATATATTTTAGCTGCTAAATAGGTTGATAGTATAAATGATACTGTAATACTTAGCATGGAAATAACTAGCTCCCAACTTTCTACTCCAAATGGAAGTCGAACCATCATTATTACTGGAGATGTAAATGGAATGATAGAAAGCCAAAAAGCAAGAGAACCATCAGGATTATCCATTACAGGCTGTATGAGCATAATAGCTAATATTAAAGGTATTGTAATTGGTAACACAAATTGTTGAGTATCTGCCTCTGCATCTACAGCAGAACCAACAGCAGCAAAAAGTGAGCTATACATGAGATAACCTGCTAAAAAATAAAAGAAAAAACAACTTCCTATTTGTATCAGATTAATTCCTCCTATTAGCTCGTTTACCTGCACCAATACTTTAGCATTATTAATAGAATTAGTTTCATTAATAATATAACTCGGGTTTAAAAGAAAAATTTCGGCTATTGCAGAAATTATTACAGTAAGAACAATCCAAAGTGTAAACTGAGACAATCCAACTAGAGCTACGCCAATAATTTTTCCCATCATTAATTGAAAAGGTTTAACAGACGAGATAATTACTTCAACAATTCTATTAGTTTTTTCCTCAATTACCCCTCTCATAACCATTGTCCCGTACATAAATATAAAAAAGTATATAAGTATTCCAGTGATAAAACCTATTCCCATACTTGCCTCTGTACTAGAATTAATACTTTCCCCGTCAACATTAACAATCTTTGTTTGTATTTTAATTTTTGTAATGGATTCTTCTAAAATCTTTAGGTTTATTCCCGCCTTTTTTAGTTTTTTTCTTTCAATAACTTTTTCAATTTTACTTGAAATTGACCTTTTTATTGATAATGATATCTGCTGATCTGAATATATTATGAAATTTTCATTTTCAAAATCTAGTAAAGCGTAATAATTAGTATTTGAGAAATCTTGTTTTAAGGAATCTATTTCTTCTTGTGGGATAATTGAGAAATGAGTGTTTTCAATATCATTTAAAGGTTCTAGAAAATCTAGCTGATTTCCTGAAATTGCTATTATTCTATCCTGTTGATCTTGCATGCTCAAAAGGGTAGGAGTAATTATAAGCGCTGCCATTAGAATTGGTCCTAGAATTGTCATTACCACAAAAGACTTTTTCTTAACTCTAATCAAATACTCTCTTTTTATAATTAGCCAGATTTTATCCATTTTGAATTGCTTTAATAAATATTTCTTCCATGCTTGGAGTATGTTTCTTAAAAGAGATTATATCATTGTTTTGATTAAGAGTAGTTATTAAACCCTTTTTGTTAAAATTGGTATTTATCTCGATGTAGAAAATCTGATCTTCGTGTTTTTTTATTATAAATTCTTTAGATTCTGTTAAAGTATTATTCTTTGTAGCTATTTGGTATGTGTTTTGTTCAAAATCTTTTTTTATATCTTCAATAGCACCTTCTAGAATTGTTTCTGCATTATTGATTAACGCTATCCTATCACAAATCTCTTCTACTGATTCCATTCTGTGAGTAGAGAAAATTATTGTAGTACCTAGTTCTCTTAAATTTAAAATTTCTTTTCTTATTAAAGCAGCATTAATTGGGTCAAAGCCACTAAATGGTTCGTCAAATATTAATAATTTTGGTTTATGCAATATAGTTACAATAAATTGTATTTTTTGGGCCATCCCTTTCGAAAGCTCCTCTACTTTTTTTGGCCACCATTCAATAATTTCAAATTTTTTAAACCAATATTTTAGTTTTTCTAACGCCTCAGAATAGGACATTCCTTTTAGCTGAGCAAGATAAAGGGCTTGTTCGCCAACCTTCATTTTTTTATAAAGACCTCGTTCTTCTGGCAGATAGCCAATCATAGATATATGTTCTCTTTGCAGTACTTCCCCATTAAAAATAACACTTCCGCTGTCTGGAGCTGTTATTTGATTTATAATTCTCATTAACGTAGTTTTACCTGCTCCATTGGGTCCTAGTAAGCCATAAATACTCCCTTGTGGGATTGTTAAATTAACTTTATTTAAGGCTGTGTAATCTCCATATACCTTTACTACATCTTTAATTTCAAGTAAAATATCAGTCATTTTAATTAAACATATCTTTTACTCTGTCAAAAAATGATTTATCTTTTATTGTTGGGTTTGGCTTAAAGTTTTTTGACTCTATAGATTCTTCAAAAAATATCTTTTCTTCTTTGCTTAGTTTTTGAGGCGTCCAAACATTAATATGAATTAATAAATCACCTCTTCCATAACTATTCACTGAAGGAAGTCCTTTTGATTTAAGTCTTAATATTTTTCCACTTTGAATACCACTCTCAAGATTTACTTTTACTTTTCCACTAATTGTAGGTATTTCAGTTGAAGTACCTAAGGCGGCATCAGAAAAACTTATATAATGATCATAATGTAAGTTTTTACCATCTCTAATTAATTTTTCATCTTCTTCTACTGCAATTAAAACTAGTAAATCTCCGTTGATTCCTTCAAAAGGAGCGGCATTCCCTTTTCCGCTAACTTTAAGTTGCATATCGTCTTCAACTCCTGGGGGTATTGTTATTTTAACAGTTTCCTGCTCTTTAATCATTCCATTAGAATCGCTTCCGCTTGGTCTATTTTTAATTGATTTACCAGCGCCACTACACGATTGACATGTTGCAGATGTTTGCATCTGTCCAAGGATGGTATTACTTATTCTTGTAACTTGACCTGAACCATTACAGGTGCCACATGTATTATATGTAACTCCTTCTGCGTTAACAAGTCGAGTAACTTTAATTTTTTTGTCAACCCCTTCAGCTATTTCTTTAAGCTTTAAAGTAAGTTTAATTCTAAGGTTAGTACCTTTTATAACTCTTCTTCCTCTTTGGTTACCACCAAAACTACCACCGCCTCCACCACCAAAGACATCTCCAAATTGGCTAAAGATATCTTCCATGTTCATGCCGCCTCCAAATCCACCACCTCCGTTAGAGCCACTCATGCCAGCATGACCAAACTGGTCATACCTTTGTTTTTTTTCTGAGTTACTTAGAACTTCATAAGCTTCAGCTGCCTCCTTGAATTTATCTTCAGCATCTTTATTGTCAGGATTTTTATCTGGATGATATTTGATTGCTAATTTTCTATATGCTTTTTTAACTTCTTTAGCTTCTGCATTTTTGCTAACTCCTAGAACCTCATAATAATCTCTTTTAGCCATTTCTTTTATTTAATTAATTAGCAATTACAACCTTTGCATATCTTAACACCTTATTAGATAGCAGATATCCTTTTTCAATTACATCTATTATTTTTCCTTTATCTTTTTTGTTTTCGGCTGGTATATTTGTAATTGCCTCATGAAAGTCTGTATCTAAAGGCTTTCCTTTTGGATTTTCCATTTCTTTTAATCCTTTTTTCTCAAGCTCAGATTTAAATTGATTGTAAATTAACATAATACCATCATCTTCGCTGGTTTTATTTGCTTGAAAAGATCTTTCAAAATTATCTAAAACGGGAATTAAACATGTTAAAATATCTTTGCTGGCCGTACTGAATAACTCTATTCTTTCTTTAGCAGTACGCTTTCTAAAATTATCAAATTCTGCAAAAAGTCTTAAGTTTTTATCTTTCTCTAATTCAAGAAGGTTTTTAAGATTTTCTAACTCTTTTTTAGTAATCTTAGCAAGCTCTTCCTTAATTTTTTTGGTTGGAGCCTTTTTGCTCTTAGTTTTTTTTTCAGTCATTTTTTAAAAATATTATTTCACTTATCTAGCCTTGCAAGAAGTTTGCCAAGCTATTTAAAGAGACAAAATGTCAGTTTATTTTTTTTTGGATTCTAGAAACCTTTGAAGTGCTTGTCCTTTTAGGTTCTTTGCTATTATAATACCTTTTCCATCAATGATAATATTTGATGGAATACTTCTTATATTATATTTTTTTGACCCTTCTGATTGCCATCCCCCTAGATCAGAAACATGATATTGCCAAAATAGTTGATCTTGATTTATTGCTTTTATCCATGCTTGTTTTGTTTTGTCAAGAGATAAACTATAAATCTCAAATCCATTTCCTTCTTCAAATTTTGTTTTATTAAATTTTTTAAAGGCTTGTACAAGATTTGGGTTTTCTCTTCTGCAAGGTCCACACCAAGATGCCCAAAAATCTATTAGCACAATTTTATTTTTAATACTTGAGAGACTCATGTTTTTGCCATCAGGGTTTTTATAAGATAGCTCTGGAGCCTTATCACCAATATTTAATCCAATATTTTGACTAAAAGAAAAACCGACAATTAAGCAGTTGATTAGTATTACAAAAATAACTTTTTTCATGCTCTTAATTTTTTATTCTATTCTTTGGATTTTTGCTCCCAATTTATTTAGCCTAGAATCAATATTCTGGTAGCCTCTGTCGATTTGTTCTACATTATGAATGGTGCTCTCTCCGTCTGCGGCTAAAGCTGCAAGTAATAAGGAAACCCCAGCTCTAATATCTGGTGAAACCATAGTTGTAGGTTTAAATTTGAAGTTATGATTTAAACCTATAACTGTTGCTCTATGAGGATCACATAAAATTATTTGCGCCCCCATGTCAATAAGTTTATCTACAAAGAAAAGTCTTGATTCAAACATTTTTTGGTGAATCAAGACAGAACCTTTCGCTTGTGAGGCTACAACTAAAATAATACTTAATAAATCTGGTGTAAAACCTGGCCATGGAGCATCAGAAATTGTTAAAATCGAGCCGTCAATAAATGATTCAATTTCATAGTTTTCTTGTGCTGGAATATGAATATCATCTCCAACTCTATTTATTTTTATGCCAAGTTTTGAAAAAACCGAAGGTATTATTCCTAAATTCTCATAACTAACATTTTTTATAGTTAGCTCTGATTTTGTTAATGCTGCTAAACCAATAAAAGAGCCAATTTCAATCATATCAGGAAGTACTTTATGCGTACATCCAGATAATTTTTTGACCCCTTCAATCTCTAAAAGATTAGATCCTATTCCTTTAATTTTTGCTCCCATAGAAATCAACATTTTACATAATTGTTGAAGATATGGTTCGCATGCAGCGTTATAGATTGTTGTTTTTCCTTCAGCTAACACAGAGGTCATTAAAATATTTGCTGTTCCCGTTACAGAAGCCTCTTCTAATAGCATATAAGTACCTGTCAAATTCTTTGCAGTAACTTTATAAAATTCTTCTTTGCTATCGTAATCAAACTGAGCTCCTAGTTTTATAAAACCATTAAAATGGGTATCTAGTCTTCTTCTTCCAATTTTATCTCCACCAGGTCTTGGGATATATCCTTTACCAAATCTTGCGAGTAAAGGGCCTATCATCATTATCGAACCTCTAATAGAGCTGCTTTTTTCTTTGTAATCTTCACTGGAAAGATATTCTACATTTACATTATCTGATTGAAAGATATATGATGAGCTACTGAGTTTTTCAGTTTTTACATTTAAGTCTTTAAGTAATTGAATTAGAATATTTACATCTCTAATATCAGGAATATTTTGTATTGTTATAGGGTCCGAAGATAATAGAACGGCACATAAAATTTGTAAAGCCTCATTTTTAGCTCCCTGGGGGTGAATATCTCCACTTAATTTTAAACCACCTTGAACTTTAAATGTTGTCATTTAACGTCTTTTCTTAAATTTCTTTTTGTAGTTAGGAGTTATAGTAGTAGTGTTTTTAGCTATAGAATCAGATTTTATAAATTCAAAATCGTCTGCTAATTTTAGTTCATTATTACATAATTGACCTAAATGTAATTTTATAGTCTCATTATTTACCGAATTCTTATTAAATAAAAGGTAAGATTTTTTCATGTGATTAGCAATCATGCCAGTCATAATTTCTCTTTCTCTTCCAATTTCAAGTTTTCTTGCTAATTCAATCATTCCTTCTAAAGTTGATCCATAAAAAGGAAATTTTACTTTAGTTTTTGGGTACTCCATTTTATTTGGCTTAGCCTGAAGTTTTTCTATTTCCGGAAGTGGGTAAGGAGACTCAGTATCTAATTTAAAATCTGACATTATAAAAAGGTGATCCCAAAGTTTATGTGTAAATTCCTTAACATCTCTAAGGTGAGGATTCATCTGTCCCATAAATTGGATAATTGACTGAACACATTTTGTTTTTTCTTCTTTATCTTCAAGACTAGTTGCATGTGCAACCATTTTCTGTACATGTCTTCCGTATTCGGGTATTATTAGCTCGTCACGGTCCGTATTATATTCCATCATAAATTTCTTTAATACAAAGGTACTAAAAAAAACCAGCTCCTAAGTTAAAGAGCTGGTTTTAAGATTAAATACTGACTAATTAAATTTAGAAGCCTAATGTTAATCCTACTAGATAGTTTCTTGTTGCTTCAGGAAAATACCCCGCCATGTTGTAACGAGTATCTGAATCCTTGGTAACATAATGATCGTTATCTCTTGAGTCGTAACCTTCAGAAATAAATCTATAAAGCCAAGCATTACTAACATATTCGCTATCAAATAAATTATTTATCTGAACACTTAATTTAGCATACTGAAATATTTTGCTATTAAAATTATAGGTGATCCTTAGACTACTGACTAAATAATCGTCTAGTTTTCTATCTTGAGATGAGGTGTTGTCAATAAACTGTTCTCCAACATATTTAGAAATAAAATTTGTAGATAAATTATTATTATGATTGTATGTGAATTGTGATGACCAAATTACATTAGGAGAAAATGCTAAATCAGTATTGCTATACGTAACCTCTTCTTGTCCCGATGTGTCCCAGTTATCAATAAATTGAATAAAGGTATCTACTTTATTTTCGCTTAAAGTCATGTTTCCTGCCCATGCAAACTTTTTATTTAATGATATGCTCCCCTCAATTTCTACACCTCTTCTAAAAGATTTTTTCACATTTTCGCTAGTGAAATATCCTACATCATTAATTTCACCAGTTTTAATAAGTTGGTTGTCATAATTCATGAGATAAAAATTTGCATTAAATCTCAGTTTATTATTGTTGTATTTAAAGCCAATTTCTGTATCATAGAGTGTTTCATGAACAGGTCTGGAGTTAGGGCTACTCTCAACATAATCACTTCTGTTTGGTTCTTTATTTCCAACTGCAAAAGAGCCGTAAATTAATTGTTGATCACTAAGCTTATGATTAAGACCAAACTTAGGATTGAAAAATTCTAGAGTAACATTTTGCATTCCAATATTTCCATCATTATCATTGCCTTTAAACTCATAGTCAATATTTCTGCTTTGTAAATCTAAAAACAAAGAGGTGTTTTCAGTAGATTGATAATTAGCTTTTATAAATAAATTATTATCGTATTTAGTTGCTATATTTTTATAATACTGATGGTTAAAAGACCCATTACTTGCGTACTGCGCCCAGATTACATTACCATAGTGCTGTCCACTGTAAATATTATTAGCTCCACCAATTGTTAAATTTATTTTATTCGTTTTATGATTTAATGAATACGTTATTCCTGAAAAATCGTTGTTTAGCCATTTTCTTCTAATAAGGTCTGTAGAGGATATGGTGTCATTCCCAATTAAGATATTAGAAAGTCCATAGTCTAATAAATCTTGTCCTAATTTTTCTTGTTCATAATATCCTTCCCCATGTGTGTAGTGTGTTGCAACATTTATATTAGTTTTTGGATTTAACTGCTCGCTATAATGTAGTTGATAATGAGTCTGATTATAGTTGTCAACTTCGTTTTCGTATGTGTAACTATTGTAAGTTCTATTAGTGTCTAGATATCTTTGAGGAACTCCATTCCAAGCTTGATAAGTTCTTTCATGACCAGAGAAAATAATACCTTTCAAAACAGATTTTTTACCAAAATAAGAGCCTTGAAGATAAAGAGATTCTAGATCAGATGAAGCTCTGTCCATATAGCCATTAGAAGTAATTTTAGATAGCCTTGCATCAAATGCGAATTTATTATTTATTAAACCTGAGCCAAACTCTATGTTGTTTTTTTGAGTATTGTAAGAGCCTATACTGTTATTAGTAATTGTATATGCTTTTTGGTTTAAGCCCATTGTTTTTAAATTTATACTTGCCCCAAATGCAGCTGCACCATTTGTAGAAGTTCCTACCCCTCTTTGTATTTGAATATTATCTAATGAAGATGCGAAATCTGGCATATTTACCCACCACACACCTTGACTTTCAGAGTCATTTAATGGAATCCCGTTTATTGTAACATTTATTCTAGAGGCATCAGATCCCCTAATTCTAAAGCCTGTATAGCCAACTCCAGCACCAGCGTCAGAGGTAGTGACAACAGATGGAGTGAGAGAAATTAGATAGGGCAAGTCTTGACCTAAATTAGCATTCTCTATTTCAGATTTTGATAAATTAGTAAATGCCATTGGAGTTTTAGCATTTGCTCTTAATGAATTTACACTTACTTCGTCTAGTATCTTTTTTAAAGTTATAGAGTCTTGCTTTTGAGCCAATACATGAATTGGAACACAAAAAATAAGTATTAGTAATTGGATTTTTTTGACCATTTTAGTTGTTTTAAATTATATTAATACACTAAAAGGGAGCAAGTAAAAATATGTTTTTTTACTCATATTTCCTTGCTAGAATTACCTAGCCAGGTTCAATGGGTATAATCTCAGCCTTAGTTTTTTGGCACCCCCTTTTTTAACTTCCGCAAAATTATAAAATGCTTTTAGATAAAAAAGTTATTTATCTTTTTTATTGCTTTTTCTGTTCTTTGATCTTTCTCTATGATTGTGAAAGAGTGTTTCAATGAAAGTAATTCTTTTTTATATAATTCAAAAAGAATATCGCGCTCAAACTTACTTTCTCTTAAAGGATCAAACTCCCATTTAATATCTGGTTTACATAATAAGTAAAGACGTTTCTCTTTTTTCTGCTCCTCTATTTTTTCTACTATCCATTTGTCACATCTTTTAAATTTATATTCTGACCAGATTTTTATTGTGATAAGGTCAGTATCACAAATAAGAAATTTTTGTTTTAAATTATTGTATTCATTTTCCCATTGTTTTTGCGCAATTTTCAATAAATCTTCAATAATATAGCGTCTATTAAGTGATTTAATATAATCTCTTGCGTATTCATTATTAAATAAACTGTTGTAGTGAAGAGATAAATCTTCGCTTAATGTGGTTTTACCACTGCATTCAGGTCCAGTAATAATAACTTTATTCATTTTTTTGCAGTATACGGTTCCATTTTATAAATCCTATAGCAGCAATAAAGGTATAAAAAATGAAAAGTAATGCTGTGAGATGAAGTTCTCTGCTAAAGTATAAATAGATTGAAATAGCATCAATTATTATAAAGTATAGCCAGTTAGATAAAATCTTTTTAACAACCATGTAAGTAGCAAATATGCTAAATACAGTTGTTAATGAATCAATAATTGGCATTTTAGCATTGGTATATGTGCTGAATAAAAAACTCAACAAAAATGTTGTTAATGAGCCCGCTAATATTATTAGTAAATGGATATTAATCTTCCATTCACTAATTTGTAAAGGTTTATTGTGGTTTGACCATGAAAAATATCCATATACGGCCATAAAAAAATAGAAAACTTGTAATCCCGTTTCAGCATATAGTTGGGCTTTATAGCATATGTATACATATATACTAACACTAATAATTGCTGCTGCCCAGCACCAGATGTTTTCTTTAGCTGCGAGAATAACATATGCCAAGCTAAAAGATACAGCACAAGTTTCTAATAAACTCCAGTTAAATTCTATTGATTTTATTAATGATATTAATTCAAGCATTTTATTAAAATACAGGAATTTCTTGAAGGTCAGAATTAATGATTTTCATATTAAAAACAATACTTTTATTATTTTTAAAACTATTTTTAATTTCTTGGTTTAGAGCTTTAGATATGTTATCATAATCACCAAATACCTGAGTACTTATTCCATTAGTTTGTACAATTATTTCTGAGTGTTTTCTTAACTTTTTTATAAATTCAATAATTGGTTTTTTGAATTCTTTTTTTAGAGGGTACATTGAAATTTCTACTGAACACTGCATTTGTAATTTTAAAATGAATGAATAGCATTTGATATTTCTGCAATTAGACCATTTTCTTTTTCAATTGCATCACCTACAACAATAATGTCAGCTCCAGATTGGCAGTTTTCAACAGCCTTTTTGGCAGATTTTATTCCACCGCCAACGATTAATGGAATTTCAGTTTGGCTACTTACTGAATGAATCATTTCCTCAGAAATTGATTTTTGAGCTCCACTTCCTCCATCTAAAAAAATTATTTTCATGCCTAACATTTCTCCAGCCATTGCAGTAGCTATAGCTATATTTTTTTTGTTGTGTGGTATTGGAGTAGTATTGCTCATGTATGAAGCCGTTGTAGCTTGACCACTATCAACTAGCATATATCCGGTGGAGATTACTTCAAGATTTGTTTGCTTCAAAATAGGAGCAGATATTACCTGTTGGCCAATCAGCATATGAGGATTTCTTCCTGAAATTAAAGAAAGAAATAATATCCCATCTGCTTTGTTACTTACTTGCATTGCATTGCCAGGAAATAGTAAAACAGGGATGTCACTATTATACTTTATACTATTTATGCACTGCTCAAGACTATCTTCTAATAAAAGACTACCGCCGACAAAAAAGAAATCTACTTTAGCTTCATTAGCTTTCTTAATTGTAGTAATTAGTTGGCTTTCATTTTGTTTGTCTGGGTCAATTAAAAGAGCAAAAAGCTTAGATTGCTTTTTTTTGCTTGAAAGAATATGAGAGTATATGTTCATTTTTTTTTTTTATTCTAGCCACAAAAATACACTAAAAAGTGATTGTTTATTTTGAGGTAATCTAAAATGAATGATTTCTCTCTAAATTTTGCATTTATTTTTTTTTGAGAACCTTCACTTATTTTAATAATACTTATATCTTTTCTAAAGTCAATTTTACCTTTTTGAAACCATTTGTAAATAACTTCTTTAGTGCTCCAAATAAGAGTTGCTAATTCTTGTGAAATATTTTTTGCTAAAAATAAGGTGTCAAATCGTTCATAAAGATCCAAAGTTTTTTGTGAAATTTTTTCAATATCAACCCCACATCTTTTATTGCTGATTATTATCGCTATCAATTCATTCGAATGAGAAATAGATATAAATTTATCATTTGAAATTATTGGAGCTCCATGTGAATTATATGATATTCTATCGTTTTCATTCATGTGTTTTAATAAGAGATCTCTAGCAAGTATTTCAAGAGCTCTTTTTTTGCTTTTGATATTTTTTTCTAGTAATAATTTATTAATTTCTTTTATTGAAAAATTTGCTTTTTCAATTTTCATTACTGCTAAAGATTTTTCATTATCTTGATCAAATAATATCATACTCATATTGCTAAATTAAGAATATTAGCTATCTTTGCAGCCATAATTAAAATTTATAAAATGAACTATAAGGTTAAAGATATATCACTCGCTGATTGGGGAAGGAAGGAAATTACATTAGCTGAGTCTGAGATGCCGGGATTAATGTCACTTAGAGAAGAATTTGGTGATAGTAACCCTCTCAAAGGAGCAAGAATTGCAGGTTGTTTACATATGACAATTCAAACAGCTGTTCTAATTGAAACCCTAGTTCATTTAGGTGCCGAGGTAACATGGTCATCTTGTAATATATTCTCTACCCAAGACCAAGCTGCTGCTGCCATAGCTGATACAGGAGTTCCTGTTTTTGCATGGAAAGGAATGAATGAGCAAGAGTTTGATTGGTGTATTGAGAAGACTTTAACCTCTTTTAAAGATGATAAGCCTTTGAATATGATTCTTGATGATGGAGGTGATTTAACAAATATGGTTTTAGACAGATATCCTGATTTAACTGCTGGAATAAAAGGTTTGTCAGAAGAGACAACAACTGGAGTTCATAGATTGTATGAAAGAATGGAAAAAGGTACTCTAACACTTCCGGCAATAAATATAAACGATTCTGTAACAAAATCTAAATTTGATAATAAATATGGCTGTAAGGAATCTTTAGTTGATGCCATAAGAAGAGCTACCGATGTTATGATGGCTGGTAAGGTTGCTGTTGTAGCTGGATACGGTGATGTTGGTAAAGGTTCAGCTGCTTCTTTGCAAGGTGCTGGAGCAAGAGTTATTGTGACGGAAATTGATCCTATTTGTGCGCTGCAAGCTGCTATGGATGGTTTTGCAGTTAAGAAAATGAGCTCAGTTGTTGGTGATGCTGATATTATTGTTACAACAACAGGAAATAAAGATATTATTCAGGGGCATCATTTTGAAGCAATGAAAGATAAGGTGATAGTATGTAATATTGGTCATTTTGATAATGAAATTGATGTTTCTTGGTTAAATGATAATTGGGGACACACAAAAAATACAATTAAGCCTCAAGTTGATATGTATACTGTTGATGGGAAAGATATTATATTGCTTGCTGAGGGTCGTTTAGTTAATCTTGGTTGTGCTACAGGACATCCTTCTTTTGTTATGTCTAATTCATTCACAAATCAGGTTTTAGCTCAACTAGAATTATGGAACAACACTGATAGTTATGAAAATAAAGTTTACATGCTTCCAAAGTATTTAGATGAAAAAGTAGCTAGGCTTCATTTATCTAAAATTGGCGTTGAGCTTGAGGAGCTAAGAAAAGATCAGGCTGATTATATTGGTGTTAAGGTTGAAGGGCCGTATAAGCCTGAATATTACAGGTATTAATTAAACACATGTAGAACATTGTTGTCTAAAGCGTAGTTGTATTGCTTTAGAGGAAGAATTGCAGGGCTATTTGCAGCTACTCCATCTTGGTCCAATAAAAATGCTGATGAGCAGCAATTACAAAAAGCAATACTTGAATTTATTGAGTCAACAAATGAACATTCTAATGAAGGCTCATAGCTGCAGTTTCTATCATATATTCTGTAGTCAAAATTTGAATAATGATAGATAATTATCCCTTTATTTCCGCCATCAACTACAACACTGTTTCCAAGTGGTATTAATTCGCTATACTCTGCTAGAGAAAGGTCTATTTCAAAATTAACATAAACATTTTGAATATAATCTTCATTATTTCCGCAGGAGATTAATATAATAATAATTAGAGTTAGAATGAGCTGTTTCATGAGTGCAATTTAAGCAAAAGAATATAGAAATATTTAAAAATTATTCGTATTTTTTATTAAATTTACAGACTTTAAAATTATATTTATATTTAAACGAAACATTATATTATGTTCAGAAAAATTTATTTAATCATTGGTCTATCTTTTGCATCTCTAATTGCTTTTGGACAAACAGGAACTTTGAAGGGTGTTATTAGCGATGCAATGAGTGGTGAACCAATACCTTTTGCAAATATTGTTGTAGAAAAAAGTGGTAATCAATACGGAGGTACTACAACTGATATTGATGGTAAATTTACTATCAAACCAATTGAGCCAGGTAATTATTCTGTAAAAGCAACTTTTGTTGGTTACCAAACAATAGAGGTTACTGGAGTGATTATATCTTCCAATAAAATTACATTTCAAGATGTAAAATTACAACAAGGAGTTGCTCTTGGAGAGATTAGAATTATTGAATACAAGAAGCCGTTACTTGACCAAGATAACTTGTCAGGAGAAACAAAAACAGCTGAAGAAATTGTTGCCTTACCTACTAGAAATGTTTCTTCTGTAGCCGCTACAACTGCAGGGATTTATCAAAAAGATGAGGGTGATGCGGTTAATATGAGAGGCTCGAGAGATAATGCTACTGCATATTATGTTGATGGAATTAAAGTTAGAGGGTCACTTGGAGTTCCTACTTCTGGAATTGAGCAGATTACTGTTGTTACTGGAGGATTGCCTGCTCAATATGGTGATGCTACTGGAGGAATTATTTCTGTTACAACAAAAGGGCCTTCAAATAAATTATTTGGTGGTATTGAGTTGGAGTCTTCATCATTATTTGATACTTATAATTATAATCTTATTGGCTTTGGTTTATCAGGACCGATCATTAAAAAAAGAAATACTGATGGCACAAAAGGATCTTCTATTTTAGGCTTTTTCTTATCTGGAGAGGCTAGAAATGTTGATGACACGGATCCTTCCGCTATAGGAAGGTGGAAAGTTAAGGATGATGTTTTAAAAGACCTTCAACAAACTCCTTTTGTTATTGCTCCAAATGCTAACGCTGGATTTTTAAGTACATCAGAATTTTTATCTGAAGATGATTTTGAGAATGTTGAAGCTAGGCTTAATTCAAACGAAAAAAGAATAAATCTTTCTGGAAAAATTGATTTTAAGCCAGCAAACAATACATTCTTTTCACTAGGAGGTACACTTTATAATAGAGTTAGTAGAGATTTTTCACAAAGTAGATCTTTGATGTCTTCAGCAGATAACAGAGAATCTTCACAAGAAACGTATCGAGTTTATGGTAAGTTAACTCAAAAATTTGGTTCAGAAGAATCTAACGAAGAAGATGCTTCGGCATTAATTAAAAATGCTTTTTTTACTATCCAAGCAGATTACACATCAAATCGTTACACATTTGTTGATGCTGATCATCAATTTGATTTATTTAAATACGGATATGTTGGAGAATTTAATACTTACAAAACACCATTTTATCAAAATGGAAGTGCTATTGACTCTTCTACAGGGATAATATATAATGGGAGAATTTTAACTGGTTGGGGAGATACATTATATTCATACGAATCTAATCAGTATACTAATCAAGGTTTAGCAAATTACACTAATGCTTACTATCAAATGTTTAATGATTATGGTCTTACTTCTTTTGTTGGTTCAGAAAATGATGGTGTAATAAGAACGGCAGCGGATTTAAAAGGTCAAGGTCTAAGAAATGGAGATTTACCAGCATCGGTATACTCTTTATTTAGCAACCATGGATCTATGTACACAGGTTCTGCTAAGCAATTGAACACTCAATCTACATTTAAGGCTTCAGGATCTGCAGATATTAAAAACCATGAATTTTCTTTTGGTTTTGAATTTGAGCAAAGAGATGATTCTTATTGGGGGTTTGGTCCTTTTAGTTTGTGGGGTTTAATGAGACAATTGTCTAACAAGCATATTTTAGAAAGAGATTTAAGTAATCCAATGCCAGTTATGGATATTAATGGTGTTTATCAGGATACAGTTTATTACGATAGATTATTTGTTGCTGATGAGCAGTCTTGGTTTGATAGGTCCTTAAGAAATGAGTTAGGTTTAGATAAAAATGGTACTGATTTTCTAGATATTGATTCTTATGATCCAACTACTTTTGATGTAACTATGTTTAGCCAAGACGAATTATTGAATAATGGTTCTAATCTTGCATATTATTATGGTTATGATATTTATGGTAATAAGTTAAATAACATTCCAACGCTAAAAGACTTTTTTGAAAAAGAAGATGCTAATGGTAATTTTTTAAGGGAAATTGCATCATTTCGACCTATATATCAGGCTGGTTATATTCAAGATAAATTTGCTATTGAAGATCTTATTTTTAATATTGGATTAAGAGTGGATAGATATGATGCTAATCAAAAAGTACTAAAAGATAAATATCTACTTTATGATTCTTACACAGCTGGGGCTAATGATCCTTTAGGAATAATAAATAATACTCCTTCAACAATTGGAGATGACTATGTTGTTTATGTTGATGATGTTTCTAATCCTTCTTCAATAGTAGGGTATAGAGATAATGAAACTTGGTATAACGCTCAAGGATTACAAATTTCAGATCCTAATTTACTAGCTGAAGCAGCAGGAGGAGCTATTCAGCCTTACGTAAAAAATCCTACTCAGGCTTTATCTGGAGATATTAAAGTTGATGAAGCTTTTGCTGACTATAAACCAGAAACAGTTTTTATGCCTAGAATTGCATTCTCATTTCCTATTTCTGATGAGGCTCAGTTTTTTGCGCATTATGATGTTTTAACCCAACGACCTCCATCAGCAAATAGATTAGAGCCTGTTGAATATTTGTTTATGGCAGATAGAGTAGGCGCTTTATTAAATAATCCAGATTTAAAATCTGAGAAAACAGTTGATTATGAATTAGGTTTTGCTAAGACATTATCACTTAGATCTGCATTAAAGATATCAGCTTTCTACAAAGAACTTAGAGATATGATTCAAGTTGTTAATGTACTAGGAGCATATCCTGCACAGTATTTAACTTATGGAAATATTGACTTTGGAACTGTAAAAGGAATGTCTGCCAATTTTGATTTAAGAAGAACTAATAATGTTAGCTTAACAGCCAACTATACTTTGCAGTTCGCTGATGGTACTGGATCATCTGCAACTTCAGGTCAGAGTCTTGTAAACACAGGACAACCAAATTTAAGAACTACTATTCCATTAGCATATGATCAAAGACATGCTCTTTCAGCTTCTGTAGATTATCATTACGGATCAGGAAAAGATTATGATGGTCCTGTATGGTTTGGGAAAAATGTTTTTGCTGATGCTGGAGCTAATATGGTTTTATCAGCTGGTTCAGGAACACCATTTAGTAAGCAGTCTAACATAACTCAAGAAGCTGCTTCAGGAATTAATGATAGATCAACACTGGAGGGAAGTTTAAACGGTTCTAGATTACCTTGGCAATTTAGAATAAGTACAAAAATTAATAAAGAGTTTGAAATTAAGTGGTCAGATAAAAAGAAATCAAATGTCAACGTTTATGTTCAGGTTCAAAATTTATTAGATGCTAAAAATATAATAAGTGTTTATAGAGCAACAGGTAATCCTGAAGATGATGGTTATTTAACATCAGCAGCTGCGCAAAACGCTATTGATGCTCAAAATAACCCTGATTCATTCAGATATCTATATTCATTAGCTGTCAATAATCCATCTAACTATAGCTTGCCAAGAATGTTTAGGGCTGGTATAAGTTTTCAATTTTAAATAAGAAGAAATTAGTAATATGAAAAATAAAGCATATATGATTAATAAAGCAAAAAAAGCAATTATTGTTTGTTTAACACTTGTTACTACTTGTGTTTTTGCAAAAGAAAACATTCCTAACCCTAACATAAGTTCAGTAGTTTATTCAAAAGTAGCTGCTGGGTGTTCCCCATCAATCTCAAAAACTGATTTAGATGTGAATAATGTTAGAACTACAATTATGGCTGCTGGAGATATGTGGTGGAATTTAGATGATGCCAGATATGAAATTCCAAAAGATGGAAATAAGCATTCAATGTTTGCTGGTGCTTTATGGATTGGTGGTGTAGATGCTGGTGGACAGTTGAAAGTTGCTGCCATGACCTACAGACAAGGAGGTAGTGATTTTTGGACTGGACCATTAAATACAACTAATGCAACTATTTCTTCCGATGAATGTAATAAATGGGATAAGCATTTTAAGCTTGAACGTTCTGAAGTTGAAGAATATGCTGTTAGATTTGGAGTAGACCCTACTTATGTTATTCCTAATTCTATTTTAGAGTGGCCAGCTCATGGTGACGCTTCTTTAGGTCAAGACCCTTTTCTAGCTCCTTATTTTGATCTTAATGGCAATGGACTATACGAGCCATATGATGGTGATTACCCTGACTATAATATTACAGGGACTAATGACGACGCTAAATTATTTGGAGACCAAACATTATGGTGGATATTTAATGATAAAGGAAATATTCATAGTGAAACAGAAGCTGATGCTCTTGGTTTAGAAATTCATGCTCAAGCCTTTGGATTTACAGCCGATAATGAGGTTAATGATATGACATTTTATAACTATAAAATTTTAAATAGATCTACACTTCCTTTAAATGATACATATTTTGGTCAATGGGTTGATCCAGATTTAGGTTACTATTTAGATGATTATGTTGGATGTGATGTTGGTCTGGGATTAGGTTTTTGTTATAACGGTGATGCTGAAGATGAAGGAGCAGCTGGCTATGGTTTTAATCCTCCAGCTATTGGAGTTGACTTCTTTCAAGGACCTTTAGCTGATCCAAATGATGGAATTGATAACGATAGAGATGGTACGATTGATGAGGCGAATGAACAAATAATTATGTCAAAATTCGTTTACTATAATAATGACTTTACTCCTGTTGGTAACCCTTCAGAGGGAACGCATTTTTATAATTATTTAAGAGGTATCTGGAAAGATAATGTTCCTATGACTTATGGTGGAGATGGTCATGGTTCTGGTCAAGGAAGTACTCCAGACATATGTAACTTTATGTTCCCAGGAACTTCGGATGATTCCTTTAATGGACTTGAGTGGACAGAACAAACTGCAGGAAATATTCCTGCTGATAGAAGATTTTTACAATCTGCAGGACCATTTACGCTTCAGCCTGGAGCAGTAAATGAAATTACAACTGGTGTAGTATGGGCTAGAGCTAAATCTGGAGGTCAAACTGCCTCAATTGCTCTTGTTAAAATTTATGATAGAGAAGCACAAGCATTATTTGATAATAATTTCAATATTCTGAATGGTCCTGATGCCCCAGATATTACTATAAGAGAGCTCGATAAAGAGTTAATTTTCACATTATCTAATAGTGGAGCTTCAAATAATATTAATGAAACATATGCTGAAAAAGATCCATATATCACCAAGCCATCAAATTTATTGACTGATTCTGCTTATACTTTTCAAGGATACATGGTTTATCAGCTTTTAAACAATACAGTTTCTGTTACAGATCTAGATGATCCTGATTTAGCTCGTTTAGTATTTAGATGTGATAAAAATGACACAGTTACTGGAATAGTAAATCAGTATTTAGATCCTTTATTAGGAGTATATACTCCAGTTGAAGAGGTAGCTTCTGTTCTTAGTGATGGTGTTATTGGATCTATTGATGAGGGGGTTCAATCTTCTTTTCAAATAACAGAAGATAAATTTGCTCTTGGAAATACAAGATTAGTAAATCATAAGACGTATTATTTTATGTCTATTGCTTACGGATATAACAGAGCTGAAGAAAATGCTGATCCTTATAATGTTAATGCATCTGATTATGACGGAAGAAATCAACCTTATATTGGTGGAAGAAGAAATATAAAAGTATATTCTGGAATCCCGCACTTCACTCAGCCTGATGCTGGAGGAACTACATTAAGCGCTGCTTATGGTGATGGCGTTGAAATTACAAGAGTTGAAGGGAAAGGTAATGGAGGAAATACATTAGATCTTACCGATGCTACTATTGATGAAATTTTAAATAATTTGGATGCAAGAGTATATTATCCTACTTATAAAGCAGGAAGTGGCCCAATAAATATTTCAGTTGTAGACCCTGTTAAAATTCCGCAAGGAGATTATACTTTAAAGCTATATGACCCTGAATTTAGTGGTAGTAGCATTGTTTCTTACAATAGTTGGGAATTGAGTGAACAGCAAACTGGAGTAATTTTAGCAACTTCTAACCAATCATTGCTAGTTGGTACTGAAAAATATATTAACTCGCTTGGACTAAATATCAAAGTTAAGCAAGCTGCTGAACCAGGTTCTGATCCTGCAAATATTGAGAATAATGGATTATTATCAAGTTCGATAGAATTTGAAAACCCTAATGATAGATGGCTGAGTGGTGTGCCAGATAGAGATGATGAATCCGCATTTTTTAGTGTTTGGGGTTTAAATTGGATAAGATCTGGTGGATATAATAATACAACTAACCTTTTATTAAGTGACTACTCTCAAGCAGATGACCCTAGTGGAATTTACGAAGGAGTTATTGAGCAAACTGTTAATTTTTCACTTTTTGGAGGACAAGAGATAAAAGGAGGGACATGGGCACCATACAGATTCGCATCTTATTTTAATGACGGGCCTGGTCTTAACAATAACATTACTTCTCAGGCAAAAATGGAGAGTTTAAATTCTGTTGATATTGTCTTTACAAATGACAAGTCTAAATGGTCTCGCGCTGTAATTGTCGAAGCCCAAGAAGATCCAACTCTTGCAGTTGGCGGAGCTTCAAAGATGGGTTTACGAGCAACTAATTCTGTTAATAAGGAAGGGGAAGATGATGGCTCTGGTACTAAAGGAATGGGTTGGTTTCCAGGCTATGCTCTTGATATTGAAACAGGAGAAAGATTAAATATTGTATTTGCTGAAGACTCTTGGTTAACTAGCGACAATGGTAATGATATGAAGTGGAATCCTACTTCTAATATAGTAACTGAAGAATTTCCTCAATACGACCCTACTCCACCAGGAACGTTTTCTGGGGGGAATTATTTGTTAGGAGGTAAGCATTTTATCTATGTTATTAATGGTCAATCTTGGGTTAAAGGAACTGAAGATTATGTTAATGGAGATTACTCTGCTATTGATGATAGTCCTAATTACGATGAATGTGCATGGATTTACAATCAATTGCTTGATGATGCTAACGGTGTTGGTACATGGAAGGTATTTAAGAACTGTTCATGGGTTGGCGTTCCATTACTAGCCCCTGGAAGATCATTGCTTACTAACGATGCTAAAGTTAAATTAAGAGTTTCCAAACCTTACAAGCAATATGAAACAACAAACTCTTTAGATATCCTTACAAAGGATAACGATTTAACAATTGGAGAGACTTACGTTGTTGCTTATGAAAATTCCCCAACAACTTGGGGAGGGAAATCAATTACTCACGATGGGAATACTTACCAGCCTGGTGATGTTTTTCAAGCTACTACAATTTCTTTTACTGGAAGTAGTAAAGCTAGAGTTGTAATGTACAACCCACAAAATTCTTTCAATCCAATTTATAATTTTAGTACTGATGATATTGTTGCTGTAAAAGGAGACCCTAGCGTAGCAAAAGATGCTTTAGAGATGATTAATGTTGTTCCTAATCCTTACTATGGCTATTCAAGCTATGAAATTAATCAGTTAGATAATAGAATAAAAATTACTAATCTTCCTCAAAGAGCTACAGTCAAAATATTTACTGTTAGTGGAACACTTGTTCGCGAGTTAAAGAAAGATGATCCTGTTACTTCAATTGATTGGGACTTAAAAAATGATTTTGGGATTCCAATTGCAAGTGGTCTTTATATAATTCATGTTGAAACATACATAAACGGTAAAAAAGAAAACAAAATAATTAAATGGTTTGGAGCTTTACGTCCAATAGATTTAGATACGTTCTAAAAAAATAATAGTGAATATAAATATCATCAATATGAAAGAAATAAGTAAATTATTTAAGACGCTTTTAATAGTAGTTTTATTACTATCAGGATTTGAGAATTTTGCAGGTAATGAACAAAGAGCTGGTCAAGCAGGAGCTTCAGAGTTATTAATCAATCCTTGGGCAAGATCATCAGGATGGGCAGGAGCAAATGTTGCAGGAGTAAGGGGTTTAGAAGGAATATACTCTAATGTTGCTGGTTTAGCATTTACAGATAAGACAGAGCTTATCTTTTCTCAAACTTCATGGCTTCAATATGGGGGTAAGATGTTTGATGCAAATAGTTCTGTGAGTAATATCAGTACATTTGGATTTTCCCAAAAAATGGGCGAATCAAGCGTTTTAGGATTTTCTGTAATGAACATGAACTTTGGTGAAATTGATATAACAACTGTTGACCTTCCGGATGGAGGGATAGGTACATTCTCTCCAAAATATATGAATATTAGTATGTCATATGCAAAGATTTTTTCCAATAGTATTTTTGGAGGAGTTACTGTTAAAATGATATCAGAACAAATTTCAAATGTTGGAGCTAATGGCATTGCATTAGATGCAGGAATTCAATATGTTACTGGTGAAAAAGATAATTTAAAATTTGGTATTTCATTAAAAAATGTAGGGCCTAGAATGTCTTTTGCTGGAGATGGTCTGTCTTTTAGAAATTACTTAAATCCAAATTATGAAATGACTGCGGAGCAAAGGTCATCTGAGTTTGAACTTCCAGCATTATTAAATATTGGTTTATCATATGATATTTTATCTGAAGATCACAGGCTAACTGGAGCAAGTACTTTTACATCAAACTCTTTTCAAAAAGATCAATATAAGTTAGGAGGTGAATATTCCTATAAAGAATATCTAATGATTAGAGCGGGTTATACTTATGAAGAAGGGATTAGAACCCCATCTACAAGAACAACTGCCCTTAGAGGTCCTTCTGCAGGCTTTACAGTTGAATTGCCAATGGGTAACGGAACTACATTTGGTTTAGATTATTCATATAGACATACAGACCCTTTTCAAGGATCACATGCAATTGGAGCAAGAATAAATCTTTAATAATATTAAATAGTTAGATTTTTTTACACAATTTATTATGAATAAATACTTTTCTAATATCCAAATAGTGATTGCGATTATAGTCATTTTAGTAATCAACGTTTTAATTATATTTTAACTGATGAGTTCAATTATATATCTTTCAAAGGACGGTTATGATAATTTAAAAAATAATCTTCATCAACTTAAATCGGTTGATAGACCAAATATTATTAATCAAATATCTGAGGCAAGAGATAAGGGTGACTTATCTGAAAATGCTGAGTACGATGCTGCAAAAGAAGCTCAAGGATTATTAGAGGCTAGAATATCAAAATTAGAAGGTGATCTTAGTTTATCAAGAATAATAGATGAAAGTCAGTTAGATATAAGTAGTGTTAGTCTTTTAACAAAAGTAGCCATTAAGAATATTAATAATAACTCAGAAACGAGTTATATAATTGTTTCTGAATCCGAAGCTAATTTGGCTGATAAAAAGATTTCAGCAAGTTCACCTATTGGAAAAGGATTATTAGGAAAAAAAGTTGGTGAAATAGTAGATATACAAGTTCCTAATGGTATTGTTCATTTTGAAATAATTAATATTTCAGCTGAATAGATGCCAAGTATTTTCTCTAAGATAATTAATGGAGAAATTCCTTCTTATAATGTCAATGAAAGCGATAAGTGTTTAGCTTTTTTAGATGCCTATCCGCTAAAAAGAGGTCATACTTTAGTTGTCCCAAAAAAAGAAGTTGATTATTTATTTGATCTTGAAAGTAAAGATTATAAAATATTATGGGAATTTGCTAGAGATACTGCAAAAGCAATTAAAAAAGTTATTAAATGTAAAAGAGTTGCTATTGTTGTTGTTGGGCTTGAAGTTCCTCATGCACATATTCATCTTATTCCTATAGATACAATAGAAGAAATAAATTTTTCTCTCCCCAAATTAACTATTCCTAAAAGTGAAATGGAAGAAATATCAAGATTAATTAAATCAGCTATTTAATTTTTTTAGGATTATCTTTTATGAATGATGTCCAACCCGTATAATTTTTAGAGTTAGAAAGTGATTTTTTTTGGAAATGATGGCAAACTGCTGCAGCCAAACCATCAGTTGCATCTAAGTGTTTGGGCAGTTTCTCAATCTTTAAAAGCGACTTTAACATTGCAGCTACTTGTTCTTTACTTGAATTACCACTGCCAGTAACTGCCATTTTTATTTTCTTAGGACTATATTCAAATATTGGGACATCTCTATAAAGAGCAGCTGCCATTGCTACCCCTTGAGCTCTCCCTAGTTTAAGCATAGATTGTACATTTTTCCCAAAAAACGGTGCTTCAACAGCAAACTCATCTGGTTTATACTCTTCAACTAGTTGAAGTGTTCTTTCAAAAATTCTTTTAAGTTTAAGCTCATGAGATGATAGCTTGGATAAATGGAGAACGCCCATATTAATTAGTTCAATTTTTTTACCTTTTACATGAATAAGTCCATATCCCATAATTGTTGTTCCTGGGTCTATTCCTAAAATTATTTTATCGCTAATCAATTCCTTTCTTGTATTATTGTAATCAAATCTAATGAATGAAGTATAAAAATACACTTAGCTTATTAATAAAAATAGGAATAGTATTATTTTCTTTGGTTTATTTATATAGCGAGCTGATTATTAAAAGAGTGATCAATCAAATAAACCTTGATTTTTTATTAGAAAGTTTTATTAATAATTCAATATTGTTTTTGGCTATTTTTCTTTTGATGTTTGTTAATTGGTTAATAGAGTCCATAAAATGGAGATATATGATTTCAAAGATTGAAAAAGTTGATTTAATTACCTCCTTAAAAGCAGTATTTACTGGAATTACTGTCTCTTTATTTACGCCAAATAGAATTGGAGAATATGGAGGTAGGGTTTTTTATCTTCAAAAAGCTGATAGGATTAAAGCGGTATTAATAACATTTATTGGTAATATGTCTCAGCTTACTATCACAATCATATTTGGTTCATTAGCATTTTTAATTTTAATGCCTGAAATGATTAAGGAAGAAACAGAACTGTTTAATAATAGCTTAATAATAGATTCATTTTTTCCAATTATTATAATTATTAATACAGTAGTATTATATGTTTTTTATAATTTATCATTATTTATAAAACTCTTTAAAAGATTTTCTTTTTACCAAAAATACGATGAATATTTTGATATGTTTTTAATTTTTAGTAAAAAAGAAATTACCCATATTTTATTTCTATCATTATTAAGATATATCGTTTTTTCTTTCCAGTTTCTATTATTATTATACTGCTTTGATGTTTCATTAATTTTTTATAAATCTTTATTTTTAATTATGCTTTCTTTTCTAATAGTATCCATAATACCCACAATTGCTATTGCGGAAATTGGAGTTAGAGGGTCAGTAGCTATTCTTCTTTTTAGTTATTTTGCTGTTAATCCTATTAGTGTTTTTTCTGCAACAATTTCATTATGGCTTATAAATTTAGTAGTACCAAGTATTATAGGACTCTTTTTTATTTCTAGTTTGAAATTTTTTAGAAAATGATTTATTTTTTTATTTCACTTACACTATTATTATATTCTTTTAATATTTTAAGATATTTATATGGATGGAAAAAAAACTCTTTTGATACAAAAGGGTCATACTTTCCTACGGTTAGTGTTGTCATTGCTGTAAGAAATGAAGAGAATAATATTTTAAAATTATTATCTGATCTTAGTCTTCAGGATTATCCTCAGGATTTATTTAATATCATAATTGTTAATGATCATTCTACTGATGGAACGCTAGATTTGTTAAATCAAGGATTAAGTAAATATCCAAATCTTATTTTACATAATTTAACAACTAGCGTGGAAGGTAAAAAAATTGCTATTAATACTGGAGTTAATATATCAAATCACAAAATTATATTGTCTTCTGATGCAGATTGTAGTTTTCCTAATACTTGGATTAGTTGCATGGTCTCTGGATTTAATGACAAACAAATTAAACTTGTCTCTGGCCCTGTTACTTTTTATAAAGAATCTTCTTTATTTAACAAATTACAAACTCTAGAGTTTCTTTCACTTATTGGAGCAGGAGCTGGTGCTATAGGTATTGGGAATCCTATTTTTTGTAATGGAGCTAATATGGCATATAGAAGAGAAACCTACAAAAAAGTTTTTGAAACTATAGATTTAAATATTGCCTCTGGCGATGATGTTTTTCTACTACATGCCATTAAAAGAAAATACAAATCATCTGTTAGATTTATTAAAGATGTTAATGCTGTAGTTTATACTAATGCAGTTGAGGGTTTTGATCACTTTATAAATCAACGTAAAAGATGGGCAGCTAAATCAACATCTTTTAAAGATGCTTATACTATTTACTCATCTATTTTAGTTTTATTGGTTAATTTCTCAACCATTTATTTACTTTTTTTTTCCTTATTTCATGTTGATGTTTTTTTCTTTTTTCTTTGGTTTTTTTTAATTAAAAATATAGTTGATATTCTATTTATATCTAATGTTCTTTCTTTCTTCTCTAGAAAAGATTTGTTAAAATGGATACTTTTTTTTCAGATTTTCTATTCTTTTTATATAGTTTTGGTTAGTGTCTTATCTCAATTACAAACATTTAGTTGGAAAAAACGTCTTTATAAAAAATGAAAGCACTGTCATTAAATAAAATTATCTGGCTACGATTTAAAAAAAGTAATCCTTCTGTAATTGCTTTATTATTTATTTTATTTTGTTTTTTCTTAGCCATATTTACTTATCAATTTATTCCAGACAAAACTCCTATGGCTAACAAGATGTATATTGAATTAGCTACTCTAGACCCAATTACGGAAATACAATTTTTAGATATTAATAATAAATGTACTAAAGCAAAGAGTTCTGTCAGATCCTTTTTTTTAGGTCAAGAGACTAATTGTAAGGATATTCCAATTAGTTCATATAGAATAAAAGAAGGGATACTCTTATATTATCCCTATAACTCATTAAAGGAATTAAGCTATAAAGGAGATTACAAATTAGTTAAAAAGACCTTTTGGCTAGGTACTGATCGATTTGGAAGAGATATGCTAAGTAGATTAGTTTATGGAATTAGGATTTCACTATCTATTGGATTAGTTGCTGTATTTATTTCGGTTCTAATAGGAATTAGTCTAGGCTTAGTTGCAGGATATTTCAGAGGGTATGTTGATGATATTATTATGTGGCTAATAAATGTTGTATGGTCAATTCCTACTTTATTAATGGTTATAGCTATTACTTTAGCTTTGGGGAAAGGGTTTTGGCAAGTTTTTATCGCTGTTGGTCTTACAATGTGGGTTGAAGTTGCTAGAATTGTTAGGGGACAAGTTTTTGCGATTAGAGAGTTAGAATATATTCAAGCATCTAAAGTTTTAGGATACAAATCTTTTCGTATCATGTTTAAACATATTCTTCCTAATATTATTGGACCCGTTATTGTTATATCTGCAGCAAATTTTGCTTCAGCTATTTTAATTGAAGCAGGTTTATCATTTTTAGGAATTGGAGCTCAACCCCCGATCCCCTCATGGGGTGGAATGATAAAAGATCATTATTCATATATAATAATGAATAAATCATTCTTAGCTATATTTCCTGGTATGGCAATTATGTGTTTAGTTCTCGCATTTATGGTTTTAGGAAATGGAGTTCGAGATGCTTTTGATGTAAAAGATTAGTTTAAAATTTATTTCTGTTAAAATCTAAAAGAATTATTTATACTAATTTCTAGAGCAAATAAATTAGAAAAATAATAATCCAAATATGAAAATTACAGCTCCAGCTCCCATGAAAATTAAAGTATAAGGAAGAATTTCACTTGCTTTTAATCCCGTTATTCCAAGTAAAGGAAGTGCCCAAAATGGTTGTAGCATATTAGTGAGTTGATCTCCATAAGCTAAGGCCATGACACATTTTGGTATAGAAACCCCAAGCTTAATAGCAGATTCTACAATAATAGGTCCTTGTACTGCCCATTGTCCTCCTCCGCTAGGAACAAATACATTAACTATACCTCCACTAATAAACGTTAATATAGGAAAGGTGTCTTTATTAGAAATATTTACAAATAGTTCGGACATCATCTCTACCATACCCGAATAATTCATTATACCCATAATACCAAAATAGATTGGGAACTGAATCAGGATTCCTGAAGTCCCATGAATAGCCTTATCTATAGCCTTTAAAAAACTATATATATTTTTATGCATAATTATCGCAAGACCAAGAAGAAGTAGGTTAATATAATTAGGGGTTAAAAATTTTAAGGAAATATTTTCTGGCCCAATAAAGATATTATAAAAGCTACTTAAAAGAATTAAACCGCCAAAAATTAATGAGATTATAGAAGAATGATCTAAATTTTTTACAACTTTAATTTTAGTTTCTTCCTCATGATTTTTTATATTTACAATAGAGCCTTCATTTTTTTTTCCAATAAAAAACATAATTAATGGTAATATAATTATCAAGGCAAGACTAACACTAATATTCATTGTCGAAAAAATAGTTTCTGATTGAGAAATGATTCCGGTTTTCTGCTCTAGAAAATGACCAGATTCTGCAATCTTTATAGGAGCTGATCCTGATATCCCTCCATGCCAAACCATTAATCCAGAGTATCCACATGCACCAATTAAAGGGTAATTTAATTTTATTTTTTCTCTTGTTGCATGTTCTCCAACTTTTCGGGCAAATATAGCTCCAAATATCAGCCCTAAGCCCCAGTTAAAAAGAGCAACGATAATAGTGAAAAATGTAATAATTGCTGCAGCTCTTGAAGTTGAAGAACAGTAAGCTGTTGCTTTAATAATAATTTGGTTAACAGATTTTGTAAGTGCTAAAGTATGTCCAAGTACAAGCATCAGCATCATTTGCATAGCAAAGACTAAAAGCTTGTTGTCCCAAAACCCTTGTTCCCAGTATGTTAAAATTGTAAAAAAATGAGAATAATTTTCATTGCTTTCGGTTAGCACCAAAGCAAGTGTAAAAGTTAAAAAAGTTAATAATACTGCAATTGTAAATGGTGCAGGAAGAAATTTTTTAAATAAATTCTCTATTTTATTTGAGAATGACAATTTTAGAATGGTAGGTCGTCATCTGGACTGTCAGAGCTTTCAAAAGATGGAGCCTCAGGCATGTCAGAAGCAGCACTATTTCCTGAAGAAATATTTTCAATTTTCCAAGCATCTATATTATGGAAATATTTTCCATTATATTCTCTTGATGATAAGTTAAAGGATATTTCAACCTGATCACCTTCTTGATGGCTTGTAAGCATCTGTATTTTATCTTCTCCAAATAGTTGAAAACATACTTCTGGATTGTACTGCGCTCCAGTATCAAGAAGAAAAGATTGTTTTTGCCATTCTTTTCCTGCTTTTGATGTTCCACTTTCTACACTTAATTTTCTACTTAATTTTCCTTTTATTGATAAACTCATTATGTTATATTTTTTTTATGTTCTGCTAACAAAAATAAATAAAAAGTTAAATAAAAAATCTTTAGTTTGGCTTTAATGATTAAATGTTAAAAAATAATATCTTTGCAAACCATTTTGCG
>TARA_B110000238_G_scaffold181066_1_pt1 | contig 53427 bp, 53 predicted proteins | sample TARA_B110000238 | Tara Oceans TARA_B110000238 (sample SAMEA4397569) | marine metagenome | biome: Polar Biome; feature: [SRF] surface water layer (ENVO:00010504); material: water (ENVO:00002006), including particulate matter (ENVO:01000060) such as... | depth 5 m | reverse complement strand
AACACATTTGGTAAGTTTAAAACGAATGCAATGATTGGTTATAACTACCAATCTTTTGATGGTTCTGGAAACAGTTCTGGAAATATAAGAAACCCAAATGACACTGGTTTTACCTCTTATGTAAACACGCCTGTAGTTTTAGTTGGTTTTATAGGAAGAGCTAATTTAACATTTAATGAAAAATATTTATTAACGTTAAACTACAGAAGAGATGGTACTTCTAGATTTGGGCCAGATAATAGATGGGGTAATTTTGGCGGAGCATCTTTAGCTTGGAGAATTAGTGATGAAGACTTTCTAAAAGATAGTAACGTAATTTCTGACTTAAAAGTGAGAGCAAGTTATGGTATAAATGGACAGCAAGATGGAATTGCGGGAGATTTATATTTAGATAGATATCGTTTCGGAAACCAAGGTTCTGGTTATATTTTTGGAGGAGTACCGATTCAATCTACAATACCTTCTGAAAGAAGTAATTTAAGATGGGAAAATGTTGCTACCGTTGAATTTGGTATTGATTATGGATTATTTGATAATAAATTAACGGGTTCTATAAACGCATTTCAAAAAAATTCAACAGATTTAATATCAGATGCTCCTGTAGCAGATGGTTCTAATTTTACAAACAGAGTTTTACAAAATATTGGAGACTTACAAGTAAATGGTCTTGAGTTTTCTGTAAACGCTGATGTTATTAAAACCGAATATTTCAACTGGAATTTTAATTTTAATGCTACGTATTTAGATAGAGAGATTAAAGAATTAGCTTTAAATCAAGACATTACTACGGGTAGTATTGCAGGAGGTACAGGTAACTTTATTCAATTATTTAGAGAAGGTTTTGCACCCAATTCATTTTATGTCTTTAAACAATTATATGATACCTCAGGAAACCCAATTGAAGGTGCTTATACAGATTTAAATGGAGATGGAATTTTAAATCAACAAGACAGATATTTAAAAGAAGATCCCCAAGCAAATGTAAACTTTGGTTTTCAATCAAGCTTTAGTTATAAAAATTTTGATGTTGCTTTTAACTTAAGAGCCAGCGTTGGAAACTACTTATATAACAATGTAAATTCTGGTTTGGCACAATATGACTTATTGCAAGACAATGCCGTTTTAGGAAATATACCAACATCAGTTTTAGATACCAATTTTAATAGTACTTCAGATGTAATAATTTCTGATATTTATCTTGAAAACGCTTCATTTTTAAGAATGGATAATATAACATTAGGATACACTTTTGATAGACCTATCAAAAAATTTGCATCCAGCAGCGTTCGTTTATGGGCGGGTATGCAAAATGTGTTTACAATTACAAACTATTCTGGTTTAGACCCAGAATTAGGTAGTAATGGTATAGATAATACAAATTACCCAAGACCAAGAACATTCTTGGTAGGAGCTAATATCAAATTTTAATTTTTAAAGATTTATCAATGAAAAAAATATTTAAAATCAAAAGAATAGCAATAATATTTCTAATCATGGTGATTGCTCTGTCTTCTTGCAGCAAAGACTTAAACATCACACCACAAGATGATCAAGATTTATTAGGTGAAGACTTCTTTGCAAATGAAAACTCATATAAAGAATTATTGGCAGGAGTATATGGCAACTTATCTTTAACAGGGGTCGACGGTCCTGGTTCATCAAATATTGATGGATTAGATGCAGGTACAAGTCAATTTGGTCGAGTATTATTATACTTACAAACCTTATCTGCAGATCAAATGATTTGGTCTTACGAAAATGACCCTGGAACTCGTGAAATACAGCGTAATATTTGGAACTCTGATGACCCAATCATATTAGGAATGTTTGGAAGAAGTCATGTAACAATAGCTTTTGCAAATAACTTTTTAAGAGAAACTACAGATGCAAAATTAGCAGAAAGAAATGTTTCTACCGCTACAAAAACAGCTATCCTAGCTTTCAGAGCAGAAGCAAGGTTGTTAAGAGCAATGTCATATTATTATATGATGGACTTGTTTGGTCAAGCAAACTTTGCAACTGAAGAAGATGAAATTAATGCACAACCTTTAGCCTATAACAGAAGTCAATTATTTAATTTCATTGAAGCAGAATTAATTGCAATTGAAGCAGATTTAAAAGACCCAAGACAAAACGAACACGGTAGGGCAGACAAAGGAGTTTCTTGGATGATTTTAGCTAAAATGTATTTAAATGCTGAAGTTTATATTGGTGAAGCAAAATATACTGAAAGTTTAGATTACATAAAGAAAATTATTGGTGGTGGTTATGTATTAGCAACGGATTATGCCCACAACTTTATGGCAGATAATGATGTAAATTCAGCAAATAGTGAGATTATTTTTCCTTTAATTTCTGATGGAACTTACACGCAAAACTATGGTCCAACAACGGTTATGATTAATGGTGAAGTTGGCAGTATCGAAGCGAATGGTACTGCACTTGGTGTTGGTGCTGGTGGCTGGGGTGGAGCCTTAAGAGTTAGAAAGCAATTTGCACAATTATTTAATGACGGTATATTCATTAACGATACAAGAAATACTTTAATTTCAGGAACAAGAAGTATAGAAATTACAGATATTTCTGATAAAGATCAAGGATATATTATCGAGAAATACTCTAATGCAACTTCAACAGGTAGTTATGGTGTAGACCAAACATTTGTAGATACCGATTTTCCATTATTTAGATTAGCTGATGTTTACTTGATGTATATTGAAGCTCATTTAAGAGGAGGTTCAGGCGCATCTGCAGGAGACGCAGAAAACTATATAAATTCTTTAAGAACAAGAGCGAACAACCCTCAAAACAATCTTACTATTTCAGATTTAACTTTGGATTTTATTTTAGATGAAAGGTCGAGAGAATTGCACTGGGAAGCGCACAGAAGACAAGATTTAATACGTTTTAACAAATTCACAGGTGGTTCATATAACTGGGCTTGGAAAGGAAATGGTACAAATGGTATTGCATTGCCTGCTCATATGAATCTTTATCCAATACCTTCAGCAAGTTTAGCTTCTAACCCTAACTTAACTCAAAATGCAGGGTATTAATACTAATAACAAAATACAAATGATGAAAAATATAAAAAGATTTTCAGCAATTACAATCATTGGAATCCTACTTTTTGTTTTCAATTCTTGTGATGATACCTCTGAAATATTTACAATTTCAGCACCAACAGCTCCAGTTTTAGCAGAACTTGGTTTTACAGATTTAGAATTGGATGCCGTAAATACAGGGAACCCTGCCGTAACATTAAATTGGAATGAAGCAAATTATGGGCAACAAGCTTCTATTAATTATGCAATTCAATTTTCTAGTGATGATGCTTTTACAGCACCGATAACAGCAGCAACAATAACAGGAAATAGTTCAATTACATTATCTGTTAATGAAGTAAATGCAGCAGCCGGTAATGCTGGTTTAAATCCTTTTGAATGGAAAGCAATCTATGCAAGAGTTGTCGCTTCTTTAGGCTCTCAAAATACTGAAGCTTCTGTATCTAACGCAATACAATTTAATGTATATCCTTACTTTAATTATGTTTTTAATGATTATTATTTAGTTGGAGATGCAACTGCTCCTGGATGGAATAACAACAATAATAATCCTGCATTATTTAGAGATGCTAATGATAGTAATACATTTTACTACACGGGTTTCTGGGCAGACAATGGTCATTTTAAAGTTTTAGAACTAAAGGGTTTATGGCACCCTCAGTTAGGAACTGATGATGGTAGCGCTTTTTGGGGAACAACACCAACAAATTCATCTCCTGAACCAGAAAGATTTCCTTACGGAGGTGGAGATGGCATACCTGCTGGATACTATACTTTTAAAATGAATTTTGCTAGCAAGACATTTACTTTTGAAACTTTTGATGCTTCAGGTATTACAAGTCCTACCAGTTTAACATTAAAAGGAACAAGTACTGCTGATATTGGTATGACAGCTTTAGCTTTTGACGGTCATATTTGGTATGCAAATAATGTTAGATTAACTCCTGGTGATGTAAATTTTGTTACTGGTGCTGGATCTAATTTGGGAAGTTCAACTTCTTTTTCTGGAGTAGCTACTAATGGTGGTGGTTCAATTCCTGTTATAGTTGAAGACGATTATGATGTGTGGTTTAATGACTTAACAGGTCAGTATATTTTAATCCCATTAAATTTATAATATCAATTTAATTTTAAAAGTTAAAAAATGAAAAAATATATAAAAAATTTAAGCTACTTACTCCTATCATTAACCTTACTGCTAGGTTCTTGTGAAGTAGAAGAAAGCTTAACAATAACAAGTCCTGATGCAGCATTTACATTAAATACTCCAGGAATTAGCACTGTGTTTTTAAACTTTGCTCTTCCAAATAATCCTGCATTTACAGTTACTTGGAAAGATCAATTAAATTCAGGTTTAGATTATACTGTAGAAATGGCTACAGATTCAGAATTCACAACACCTATTACTTTAGGTACAACAGCTAATAGTAATTTTTCTATGACTGTTGATGCTTTTAATAGCACAATAAATAATGCTGGTATTACAAATTTTAGTGATATAGCGATTTATATGAGAGTAAAAGCAGCTGATAAGCTTACAAATACTATTTTGTTATTAGTTACAACTTATCCTGTAGATGCACCAACATTTATTGGTGTAGCAGATGGAGATACCTTTGTTTTATCTTTAGATAATAATGACGCCTTGGCAGTTACTGTAGCTTGGAATGATCCAATTTTAGACTCATCTTTATCTGTAGATATTGATTATGTATTAGAAATGGCAACACCCGGTACTGATTTTGCAATGCCAATAGAATCTGGTAATGTTAAAAACATGAACTCTATTGCCTTAACCAATGCACAGTTAAATGGTATTGCTATTCAAACGGGTATTGCTATTGAGACAGCAGGTGACTTAGAGGTTAGACTTAGATCTACAATTACTGACGCTGCTTCTGGTAGTGTTTTAGAAAGAACTTCTACAACGATTACAATAAATGTAACAACCTATTTAACAGTTTTAGATTTATCGACAACTTGGGGTATTGTAGGAAGTGGATATAACAACTGGGGTGCAACATTAGATGCACCATTTTACACAACAGATGTTGCAGGAGTAATTGTCGCTTACGCTAATTTAGTTGATGGCGAAATCAAATTTAGAGAGAACAATGATTGGGCAAGTAACTATGGTTCAGATGACGCATCTACAACAAACGGTGTCACTAGTGGGTCATTAAGTGGTGCTAATATTGCTGTTACGGCAGGTTCATATAAAGTTACAATAGACTTAAACAACCTAACTTTTTCTATGGAGAACTTTTCTATAGGAATTGTAGGTGGCGCATATAACAATTGGGGTGCAACCCCAGATTTTATGTTAGAATACGACCAATACTCTGATGTTTTTAGAGGTTTAGTTACACTAATAGATGGTGAAATGAAGTTTAGAATGAACAATGATTGGGGTACTAATTATGGTGATGATGCTGCTGATGGTACTTTAGAACTTAATGGGTCTAATATAGTTGTTACAGCAGGAACCTATTTTGCTACCGTAAACATGAACGACTTAACATACACACTTGAACCTGTAACACATGTTTGGGGAATAGTAGGTGGCGCATATAATAATTGGGGAGCTACTGCCGATGCTCAATTTAAAAGAGATTGGTCTAAACCTTTTAACAATGTATGGATTTTAGAAAATGTAACTCTTATAGATGGAGAGTATAAATTTAGATCTAACAATGATTGGGGAACTAATTATGGAGATGATGGAGCTGATGGCATACTTGAATTAAATGGTAGTAATTTAGTAACTACAGCAGGTACTTATTCTTTCAGTTTAGATTTTTCTGATCCAAATGCGCCAACATATGCAAAAAACTAAGTTTTGTTTAAACTTTTTAAAAGGCTATCTTATAAAGATAGCCTTTCTCTTTTAAAACTGAATCTATGAAAAAAATCACCCTCCTATTATTATTTATAACTTTTTTAGGATTTAGTCAAGTTACTATTACTCCAAGTACTTTTGAAGTTACTGAATCGATAACGATTAGTATTGATGCTAATAGTTCATTAACAGATTGTAACGGATTTAACAACCCAACAAAAATATACATGCATTCTGGTGTCGGAACAGAAACAAATGCATGGGAAACTAGTGTCGTTGGTAATTGGGGATCAGATGATGGAGTTGGAGAAATGACTTTAAATACTTCCAACAATCGTTGGGAAATTACAATTATTCCAAAAACCTATTTTAGTCTAACAGATGAGCAAGCTACTAGTATTGCCAATATGGGGATGGTTTTCAGAAATCCTGCTGGTATACAAGAAATGAAAGATAATGGTTGTAATGACTTTATATTTAATGTAGGCTCTTTTCAATTGACTTTAAATTCTCCTTTAAGTTCTATAACAGTATTAAACTCAGGACAAAGTTTATCAATAAATGCAACCACTTCATTAATATCTAGTTTTACATTAAAAGCAAATAGCACTATTATTAATCAAAAATCGAACTTAATAAACTACACATTCGATTCTACTGTAAATCAAAACACAACCTACACATTAGAAGCTATTAATAATGGAGAAACAAAAAGTACGACTTTCCAAGCAATAGTAAAACCTACAGTTACAGAAGCTGCTGTACCTTCTGGAATGAAAGATGGAATTAATTTAAATCCATCTGATAATACAAAAGCTGCTTTAGTATTTTATGCTCCTGGTAAAGAGTTTATTCATGTAATTGGTAGTTTTAATAATTGGCAAATAGACGATGCTTATTTACTTAAAAAAGACAGTACTAAAAATCGTTTTTGGATAGAACTTTCTGATTTAACACCACAAACTAATTTTTCTTATCAATATATAATTGATGCGGATTTAAGAGTTGCAGACCCATACTCAACTGTTGTTTTAACTGAATCTAATGATCAATATATAAACGCAACTACCTATCCTAATTTACCAAGTTATCCGTCTGGGGAAACAAATCATGCCGTAACTTTATTAAGAACAGGTGATCCAACTTATGCTTGGCAAACAACTTCTTTTTCAAAACCTGCAAAAACAGATTTGGTTATTTACGAATTATTGATAAGAGATTTTGATGCACTTCATAGTTTTGATGCTGTAAAAGCTCGTTTAAATTACTTACAGGAATTAGGCGTAAACGCAATAGAATTTATGCCTGTAAGTGAGTTTGATGGTAATGAATCTTGGGGATATAATCCTTCATTTCATATGGCTTTAGACAAGTACTATGGTTCATCAAATTCTTTTAAACAATTAATTGATGAATGCCACAGGCGTGGAATTGCTGTAATTCTAGATGTTGTTTACAATCATGCGACTGGTCAAAACCCTTTTTACAGAATGTGGAATACAAATGATGGAGGATATGGAGGAACTGCAAATCCAGACAGTCCCTTCTTTAATCAGACTGCAACACATTCTTACAGTGTTTTTAACGACTTTAATCACAATCAACAAGCTGTAAAAGAGTATGTAAAAAGAACCACACAATATTGGATAAATGAATTTAAAATTGATGGTTTTAGATGGGATTTAACAAAAGGGTTTACTCAAAATTGCACTTCAAATGATGAAGGCTGTACAGGAAATTACCAGCCAGACAGAGTTGCTATTTTAAAAGAATATGCAGATTATCAATGGGAAATTGATCCAAATTCATATGTCATTTTTGAACATTTAGGTGGAAATACAGAAGAATTAGAATGGGTGAATTATAGATTATCGGAAGGAAAAGGAATTATGCTTTGGGGAAATCAGAATTATAATTACAGACAAGCAGTTGCTGGAAATACAAATCAGTCAAATTTATCTGCTGTTTCATATATAAGTAGAAATTGGCCAGTTGCAGCAAATATTAGCTATATGGAAAGTCATGATGAAGAACGTTTAATGGTGGAAAGCTTAACCGCTGGAAAATCAACAAGTACATATAATATTAAAAATTCATCAACTGCTTTAAAAAGACAAGAACTAGTAGGAGCCTTTTATTTTACGGTTCCGGGACCAAAAATGATTTGGCAATTTGGAGAGTTGGGTTATGATTTAAGTATAAACTATAACGGTAGACTTGGCAACAAACCTGTAAAATGGGAATATTTTGATAATCAAAACAGAAAGAATATTTACAATACTTGGAATCAGTTAATTCAACTAAAATTAAAATACAATATTTTTAAAACTTCAAATTTCAATATTGATGTCACAAACACAAATGGATTAAAAAAAATTCAGTTGACAGATTTAACATCTACAGAAATACAATACATAAATATTATTGGCAACTTTGGCATAACAACCCAGAACATAAATCCTCAATTCCAAACAACAGGTACTTGGTATAATTTATTGAATAATAATGAAACTATAAATGTTAATAATACAAATAGCCTAATTTCTTTAGCTCCTGGTGAGTTTAACATTTACGCTAATAAACCAGCCATTTTATCGAATGAAAATTTATTTTTAAGTGATGTCGTTATATATCCAAATCCTGTAAGTAGTTCTTTTAAAATTAATATTGGAACAAACAATATTGTTCTTTTTGATGTAAATGGAAAAAAGATAAAAGAGTTTTCAGGTGATTTTAATCTCGATACAGTTTTTTCTATAGAAGGAATTAAAAAAGGATTTTATCTTTTAAAAGCAAGTAATAAAGAAGGTAAAACATTTCATAAATTAATTATTGACTAATTAATTTTATAGTTTATTAAATAAAGAGCTACTTTATAATAGCTCTTTTATTTTTTGGAGTGTAATATCTATTTCTTCTTTTGTCGTAAATTTAGAAAAAGAAAAACGGACAGAAGTTTTATCTAATTCATCATCTTTTAGTATCTCTGCTAAAACATGAGAACCTTTACTACTTCCGCTTTGACAAGCAGAACCTCCAGAAACGGATATACCTGCCAAATCTAAACTGAATATAAACAGATCATTCTGAATGGGAAAACGAACATTTAAAATAGTATAACTACTTTTATATAAGTTCAAAGAATGCCCATTAAATTCAATATCCTCCGATATATCTTTTAACGCTGAAATAAAATAAATCTTTAAACACTCGATATAATTTACATCTTTATCTAGATTAGTCATGGCAATTGATAATGCCTTATCCATACCTAAAATACTATGCACATTTTCTGTGCTAGACCTGGCTCCTCTTTCTTGATCTCCTCCATGAAGCATTGGTAAAATACCAAATCCTTTTTTAAAATAGGCAAAACCAACTCCTTTTGGACCATGAAATTTATGTGCACTTGCCACAATAAAATCAATTGGATTCTTTTTTAAATCTAGAGGATAATGACCAATTACTTGCACAGTATCTGAATGAAATAAAGCATCATGTTTTTTACAAAGATCACAGATTTCATCAACCTCTAAAATATTTCCTATTTCATTATTAATCTGCATCAAACTGACCAAGGTTTTATCAACTGAATCTGACAACAAGTCCTCTAAATGAACTATATCTATATTTCCAAATGCATCAACATTTACAAAATCTAAAATAATATTATATCTTGTTTTGAGATACTCACAGGTATGTAAAACTGCATGATGTTCAATTTTAGAAGTTACAATTCTTTGCACCCCTAAATTTAAAACGGCATTATTTAGAATTAAATTATCTGCTTCGGTGCCACCAGCTGTAAATACTATTTCGCTTGCAGAAATGTTAAAATGTTTTGCTATATTTTTTCTAGCAGTTTCGACAGCAGATTTTGCTTTTCTACCAATTTGGTGCGTAGAGGACGGATTTCCAAAATTTTCTTGCATTGAAACATGCATCAATTCTAAAACCTCCTTATCAATTTTCGTAGTTGCAGCATTGTCTAAATAAATAGCATTCATAGGGCAAAAATACGCTTTTATTTGTAAAATATTGAGTATTAAAATCTATCAAAAAACATAAATTTGATTATTTTTCCTGCAGTTATTTCAAGGATTTACCCTGATCATTATTAAAAAAATGTTTAACTCTTTATTATTTTTATACTCTTATCTTTTTTCTTTTCGATCTTGTATCTTTTTTAGCAACTTTCGGCATCCTCACTACTCCACAATATTCTGATAAATGTAAACTTCTGTGGCTCCTAAACCATATTTCTTGTAAGAGGCGTCATAATATTTTACAGGATATTTGTTTAATAATCTATTCAATTCAGATTTTAAAACACCTTCTCCTACTCCATGAATAAACACAATTTTAGAGATTTTTTTGTGAATTGCAAATTCAATTTTATTTTTAGCAGTATCTAATTGCAAGTTTAACATATCATAATTATCTAAACCTCTTACCGATTTTACCAGCTGATTTATATGCAAATCCACTTCTAAAATCACTTCATTTTTATCTTTTGTAAAAGCACTTTTCTTTGGTTTTTGTGATGTGATTTTTTCTTTTAATAGTGGATTATTAATATCAGAAAATTTTGAAAGTTCATGTTGTTCTTTTTCAATTTTAACCAATTCTAATGCATCAAAATTAAAAATCATGCCGTCGTCCGTTTTCACAGAAATAACATTTCCTCTGATATCAATAATTATTCCTTTCAAAACATCATCTAAAACCGCTACTTTGTTTCCAATTTCTAAACGCATTCTTAACTTTATATTAATTAATAATAGGTATATATTATCTTACTTTTGTGGTAAAAATAAATAATGATGTTGAAGGCTTCTAACTTTTCTATAAAAAACTTTTTTTTTAACGCATACAAAAAGGTTTCTATTTTAGATGACAGAAAATTATTGTTACTAAAAATAGCGGAGGCCATTGCGATTGAGCACTCTAAAAGTGCCATTGTAAACCTAAATTTTATTTGTACCCATAATTCAAGGAGAAGTCAGTTAGGACAAGTTTGGAGTTCTTTTGGAGCTCATTATTTTAATTTACATATTGATGCTTTCTCTGGAGGAACCGAGGTAACTGCCTTTCATAGAAATACAGTAAAAACATTACAAAAAGTGGGTTTTCATTTTCAATTAGAAGATTTTTCTCATCAAAATCCTAAATATACGATCACTTTTGATGGTGCAAACAAAGCACTTTTAGGTTTTTCTAAAGTATACAATGACGCAATAAATACAGGACCTTTTATGGCGATAACGACGTGCAATAATGCGGATACAAACTGCCCATTTATTCCTACTGCAAGTCATCGTTTTCACATGCCTTTTTTAGACCCAAAGGCCTCTGACGGAACAGTGCAGCAGGATGAAACTTATTTAAAAACAAATCAGCAAATTGCTGGAGAAATCTATTTTGTGTTTTCACAAGTAAAAAAATTGGTTTCTTAAATCTTCAAATTTTTATCGTAAGGAATACTTTTTAATATATGGGTAATCACATTTACACGTGCCTCCGTTTTTCTATTAGCTCTGATAATTTTCCAAGGAGAATTTTTGGTATTTGTTTTATCGAACATGGCATTCTTATACTCTGTATATTGTTCCCATAAATCTTGTGCCTTCTCATCTAACTTGGTCATTTTCCATTGTTTTAATGGATCGCTCTTAATATCTGCAAAACGTTTTGCTTGTTCCCTTTTTGAAATAGACATATATATTTTAACCAAATGAATACCCGATTCTAAAATCATTCTTTCAAAATCATTTACTTGGTTCATAAAAGTCTTGTATTCTTCTTTTGTACAAAAATCGTTTACCGGTTCTACAACGGCTCTATTATACCAGCTTCTATCAAAAAAAACCATTTCACCAGCTTTCGGAAGCTGCTCTATATAGCGTTGAAAATACCATTGAGAATTTTGATCTTTTGTTGGTTTTGGCAGCGCAACAATGCGCATGTGACGTGGATTAATTCGTTCTGTAATTCTTCTAATAGCTCCTCCTTTTCCAGCTGCGTCTCTACCTTGAAAAACAACAATTATACGTTCGTTATTTTGTATTGTCCAAGTTTGCAGTCTTATCAATTCAATTTGCAATTTCTTTAATTTATTTTGATAATTTACGTAGCGTAAAGCTCTTTCTGTACTTAAGGGTTCTTTTGATAATAAAGCGATTAAGCCTTTCTTTGAGTTTAATTTTTTTAAATCTAAATCAGTTAATTTTTGACTCATAAGCTTAATCTATTTGATGAATATTTGAACGATAATAACGCATGACAACATTTGGATCTGGATTTAAAGTTGTGCCCGCTTCCGATTTTCCTTCATAATCAAATTGAGATAAAACATGTCTTATTGCCTCTAATCTTGCTTCTTCTTTTTCATTGGTTTTAATAATCATCCAAGGGCTATAAGAGGTATGCGTCTTCAAAAACATTTCAGATTTGTAATGTGTATATGTATCCCACAAAATTTGTCCTTGTTTATCAACGGGACTAAATTTCCATCTCTTTAAAGGATTTTCTTTTCTGCCTTCAAAACGTTTTGCTTGCTCTTCTTTCGTAATTGAAAGCCAAAATTTAATAATAATTACACCATCCTCATACATCATGTGCTCAAATTCTGGCACTTGTACTAAAAACTCTTTATATTGTTTGTCCGAGCAAAAATCCATAACAGGCTCTACTACGGCTCTATTATACCAACTTCTATCGAAAAAAACTATTTCTCCTGGATTTGGCAATTCTTTAATATATCGTTGAAAATACCATTGTCCTTTTTCTACTTCGGTAGGCTTATTTAACGCAACTAATCTGCTAGAACGTGGGTTTAAATGCTCCATAAACCTACGAATATTACCTCCCTTTCCTGCTGCGTCTCTGCCTTCAAAAACAATAGCTACTCTTTTATTTTGATCAGAAATATAGTGTTGTAATTTCACCAACTCTATTTGAAGTAAACGTAACTCTTTGTTGTAAGAAAGTGTGTTTTTTACTTTAGAAAATGAAACATTTTTTTCCTTTATTAGAGCTAATAAATCGTTACTATTCGTTAAATTCTCTAAATCTTCTGCACTTAGCGTTCCCTTTGAATTCATGTATTTATTTTAATACGTCTAAAATAAAACCTTTTTTTTATTATTCTGTTAAAAATTTATCATTTTAAATTGTTCACATATATTTGTAAAGTATGAAATACTATCTATTATTTTATTTATTATTTGTCTGCAGTTGTTTAGTTGCTCAAAAAAAATTCTCAAAAGAAATTAGTTTTGTAACGGACAACGATTTATATGTTTCAGTATATAGAGATCGCTATTATACAAACGGAACATTTTTAAGTTACAGCTATCTTGCAAAACATAAAAACGAAAATTTAGAAAAAAAAATTATCCAATGGCAAATTGGGCAAGAAATGTATACGCCGAATAAAGCTGTTGTTCAAAACATAGAATTGCATGACAGACCTTTTGCAGGGTATTTATATGGTAGTTTTGGAATAAAAAGGGTGTATAGAAAAAATAGAATTCTGAATACATCTATACAAATTGGTGCTGTTGGCCCAAATGCTTTAGGTAAAGAATTACAAGATTTTATTCATGATATTTATAATTTTGAAGATGCTGTCGGTTGGGAATATCAAATTAAAAATGCATTTGCATTAAATTTAGATGCTGAATACACCAGCTTTTTAACTAAAAACAAGGCTCATACTTTTGATGTTTCGTGGGTAAATTCTGGCAGATTAGGAACTGTTTACACTAATTTCAGCTCTGGTATTAATATGAGGTTTAGTTATATTCCGCTTCAAAACATGATGAACTCAATTGCTTTTAACACCAATTTAAATAATGAAAGCACAAACTTTAAAAAGGAAATAGAATCGTTCTTTTACATAAAACCTACAATAAGATACTCCTTATTTGATGCTACACTTCAAGGAAGTTTTTTAAATACAAACAGCCCCGTGACCAAAAAGTTAATCCCTTTCGTTTTTAATGTAGAATTAGGATTTAAATTTACAGCATATAGATTTAATTTTGGCTACGTATTTAACTACAATACGAGCAAATCGAAAAACTTGAAACATACCTTTGGTCATAAATACGGCACAATACAGGTTAATTATCTCCTGCACTAATCCAGAAAAAAATCATCTTTAAACCCTATTAAATATAGATTTTTTTGCGCTCTAGTAATCGCTGTGTATAACCATCTAAAGTATTCTTTAGAAACACCATCCGGCAAATAAGGTTGTTCTATAAAAACTGTTTTCCATTGCCCTCCTTGAGATTTATGACACGTCATAGAATAAGAAAACTTAACCTGTAATGCATTAAAGTAGACGTTCTTTTTAATGGCTACAAACTGTTTGTATTTCGATTTTTCATCTGCATAATCTTCTTTTACAGCCTGATATAGTTTGTTAGATTCTTCATAGGTTAAAGACGGACTTTCACTGGTTAGCGTATCTAACAACAACACTGTTTCAAAGGGTTGCATTTCTGGGTAATCTATCATTTTGAGCTCAACTTCGGCAAATTTAAAACCGTACAATTCTTTAACAGAAAATATTTTTAAAACTTGACAAATATCACCGTTCGCAATAAAACCTGCATCCGAAGATTCTTTTAACCAGTAATAATTATTTTTAACAATCATCACATAATCTCCAGCAGAAATTTCATTTTCTTGTCCACGAATATTCAATCGTATTTGTTGGTTGTACTGATTTGCTCTTTTATTAGACCGTACAATAAAAGCGGTATCTTCTACTCCATCTTTCTCATAGGCAGTTACCAAAGCATCTTCAATATCATATCCATCAACTAATCTTATAATATCAGGGAAAGCAATATCAAATTTAAAGTTCTTACCTTCATTCCGTAACAATAATCTTAATTGCGTTGCATTTGCTAAAATTCCTGAATTTTCATGCTGTCGCATTACTTCATCCAATTCAATTCCTGTTACATTTTTATGATAATCGTATTTTAGTATATCTTCTTCTAAAGCTGGACTTACGTCTAACTTTACTGGCGGAAGTTGCGCAGTATCTCCAATAAATATTAATTTACATTGATGCCCAGCATACACATAAGAAATTAAATCATCCAACAAAGAACCTGTTTCAAACAATTTTTGATTTTGTCTGCTATCCGGAATCATTGAAGCTTCATCTACAATAAATATTGTATTTCTGTGCTTATTTGCTTGCAAAACAAAATCTACAGAACCGTTGGCTTGTTTTTTAGGAAAATATATTTTTTTATGAATTGTAAATGCGGGTCTTTTAGAATAAATTGCGATTACTTTAGCGGCTCGACCAGTTGGCGCCAATAAAACGGCTTTTTTACCTGCTAATGAAAGTGTGTTTACGAAAGTACTTATCGTTGTTGTTTTACCCGTACCCGCATACCCTTTTAATAAAAACAGGGAATCTTTATCATCATTAAAAATAAAAGCGCTTAACAAGGTTAATAATTGGCCTTGTTTTTCTGTTGGTGAATGCGGAAACTTTTTTAAAAGTTCTTTATAAAAATCCGCAGGTATTTTTATCATACAAGTTCTAAAACACCAAAGATACATTTCTTTACAAAGAAAAATTTTTATCATTAAAAAAAAATTGTAGATTTGCGAGGATACTAATAAAACCAAAATAAAAATGAGTTTATTATTGATGATTATAGGAGCTGTGCTAGGTGCCGTTCTAATAGCTTTTGCTATAGTTAAATATTTACCTTTAAAATTAAGATGGCTACCGTCCGTTTTATTAATGATTTTGGCAATATTTCTAGGCTTTAAAATTTATGGAGGTATTATGCAGCCAATTCAATTTGCAAAAGAAAAAGTAGAAAAATATGCTCCTGTTATTAAAAGTCTAAAAATCATTAGAGATGCTGAAGTAAAATACTACGAAGTTAATGGTCTCTATACACAAGAAAAAGATAGTTTGATAAAATTCGTAGACAGTGATTCAATCGCATTAACGCAAACTAGAACCGTTGTAGAACAAGTAAACAAGGGTGGTGGTATTATTGTTGATGAAGAAAAAAGGGTTACTGATACAACTGGTTACGAACCCGTTTTAAAATATTTTAAAGACAGGGATTACAAAACAATGTTTAACGTTCCTGGAGTTGAGGATTTAAAGTTTGAAATAGAAATTGGGTCTTTAGAGAAAATCCCAGGTTTAGTGGTATCAACTTTTAGAGTTAGAACTCCGAAAGCAGGAATATTAAAAGGCATGAACAATTCTTTAATAAAACAAGAACTGGAAGTCAAAGAATCGAATCAAATTAAAGGAGATTTTGTTTCTGTAGGCTCTTTAGAAGAAATTAGTACCGGTGGAAACTGGCCACCTCAATATGATAAAAAAGAAAGTGCAAAAAAAGAGTAGCAAAAATTCTTTAAAGAAAACAAAAAATATAGCATTATCCATCCAATTTAGTTTGGATGGATTTTCTTTTTGCGTTTCAGATTTTTTGACTAAAAACGATATTTTTTTTACAGAGTATATTTTTGATGAAACACAAAATTCTCCTGAAGATTTATTCAAACAAATTGAAACTATTTTTAAGTCTGATGCAAATTTGCAACTTGATTTCAATACCGTAACGGTAATTCATAAAAACAACTTATCTACCATCGTTCCATCAAAATACTTTAATGAAGAAGCTTTAGCAACGTATCTTAAGTATACTATTAAAACTTTAAAAACAGATTTTATAGCTTTTGATACGATAAATATAATGGACGCAAAAAATGTCTATGTACCTTATGTAAACATTAATAATTTTTTATTTCAAAATTTTGGAGAATTCAATTACAAACATCATCATACAATTTTATTAGAAAAACTCTTTAAACTAGAAATTTCTAAAGAACGGAAAATGTACGTAAACGTCTCTAAAAATAATATAGATGTTATTGTTTTAGAGGATAAAAAAGTGATTATTATAAACTCTTTTTGTTATTTTTCAAAAGAAGATTTTATATACTATCTTCTTTTCACTGCTGAACAATTGCAATTGAACACAGAAGAATTTAAATTATATTTTATGGGAGCTATACATATTGAAGACGAAACTTATAAAATAACATACAAATACATAAAGAATGTTTTCTTTTTAGAAAGTAAAAATTTTATATTTAAAGAATTAGACATTTCTAAGCACTCAAACTATATAATGTTAGGATCATGAGAATTATATCAGGAAAACTAAAAGGAAGGCGTTTAAGAGCACCTAAAAACTTGCCTGTTCGTCCAACTACAGATATGGCCAAAGAAGGATTATTTAATATTTTAAATAATCTATACTATTTTGATAGTATTTCGGTAATCGATTTATTCTCTGGTACAGGAAATATAAGTTATGAATTTGCTTCAAGAGGCTCAAAAAGTATTTATGCTATTGATGCAAACTCCAACTGTATTAAATATATTAACAACACGGCCAAAGAACTAGAACTAGAGATTAACAGTTACAAAACAGATGTTTATAAATTTTTAGACACTACATCCTTACAATCAGATCTTATTTTCGCAGATCCTCCTTATGATTTTAATGTTGAAAAATTTTTAGAAATTGCTGATACTACTTTTGAACGTAACCTTTTAAAAGAAGAGGGTGTTTTAATCATAGAACATTCCAAATACACAGATTTATCAACGCATAAAAACCATAGTTATGACAAACGTTATGGTGGTAATGTGTTTAGTTTTTTTGAGAAAACCTCAAACGAGGAAGATAAAAAAGAATCTATTATTTAAAATTTTTTTGTCACAAATTCACTAATTTTTGTGAATAAAATTAATTGATCTCCAAAAAATAGAGTTTACTTACTAAAATGGTTTTATCTTAATGCATATCAAAGCCAGGTGTTAAATACCTTATCATCCATCAATAAACATATATAAATTCAATTTTTGTTTGAGCTAGCCCAATAAAAATCATAAAAGCTATAAGAGCGAATTTATAATATCAGAAATTGTAATTCCTTCTGCTTCTGCTTTGTAATTTTTAACAATCCTGTGTGATAAAATAGGAATGGCCACTGCCTTTACATCTTCTATGTCAGGAGAATATTTTCCGTTAACTACTGCATACGCCTTTGCCGCTAAAATCAAATTTTGTGAGGCTCTAGGGCCAGCTCCCCAATCTAAATAGCTTTTCACCATTTCTGTTGCGGCGTCAGACTTAGGTCTTGTTTTACCAACCAAACGAACTGCATATTCAATTACATTATCTGTAACAGGAATTTTACGAATCAACTTTTGAATCTCAAGTACCTCATTACCCGAAAAAATAGCGCTTACTTTTTGCTGTATGTTACTTGTAGTACTTTTTACAACTTCAACTTCTTCTTTAAAGGTTGGATATTCTAAATTAATAGAAAACATAAATCGATCTAACTGTGCTTCTGGTAAAGGATAGGTTCCCTCTTGCTCAATGGGGTTTTGAGTTGCTAATACAAAAAAGGGCAATTCTAGTTTATAATGATTTCCAGAAACAGTTACAGAACGTTCTTGCATCGCTTCCAATAAAGCCGCTTGCGTTTTTGGTGGCGTTCTATTGATTTCATCTGCTAAAATAATATTTGAAAAAATAGGACCTTTTATGAATTTAAACTGCTTATTTTGATCTAAAATTTCACTCCCTAAAATATCCGAAGGCATTAAATCTGGGGTAAATTGAATACGATTAAACTTCAAACCTAAAACACTAGAAACAGTATTTACTAATAAGGTTTTTGCCAAACCTGGCACACCAATTAATAAAGAATGACCACCACAAAAAATAGATAATAGTGTAAATTTTACAGCTCCTTCTTGTCCAATTATTATTTTACCAATTTCATTTTTTAATGAATTGTATTTTACTACTAATTCATTTACAGCTTGTACATCAGACATTATTTACCCGTTTCTTTTTTCCAGTTTTTTTCAAAACTACACTTGCCATGTGTCTCAGACATTTTAATATATGTATCTTTTATTTTAGCTTTAGACCATTTCGTAACGGTTTCTTCTTTCTTTTTCATTAAAGCTAACTCTTGGATCTTTACATAATCTTGCACTAAATCTGCCGTATGTGTATCTGTTCTATCTCTCATGATCATAAATTTATACATCTTCTTTCCATTCCTATTTTGATCAAAAAACGCTTCCGTAAGTTCTCCTTTTTTTAATTCTGCAACTCTTGCATATAAATCAGGATCCATTCTTGTTAAATCAAAGGTAGACTCCCCTGTGTAAGGATTTAAAAATAAACCTTCGTTATTTTTTGTATCCTTATCATCAGAATACTCTTTTACAGCATCTTCAAAAGTAATTTTACCAGAGGTAATATCTTTTACTAGATCTTCTACTTTTTTTCTAGTTTCATTTAATTTAGAAGCCGGAATTTCTGGCTGCATTAGAATATGAGAGGCAACTCTCATATTCCCTCTAACTTCGTGTAACTGCATTATATGATAACCAAAATCCGATTTAAAGGGCTTTGATACTTGATCAACATCTAAACTAAAAGCCATTTCTTTAAATTCTTTTATGAATTGAGTTTCTTTGGTAATCTCATATCTTCCTCCATTCTGAACTACCCCCGGATCATTAGAATTAATAATTGCTTTCATTTTAAAAATAGCCCCATCCTCAACCTGTTGTTTAATTTCATTAAGCTTGTTTAAAATTCTTTCAATTTCTTCTTCCGTAGGACTAGCATTGATGACTATTTGAGCCAATTCTATCTCTGCAGAAAACTCTGGCAATTCTCCTTTATCTTTTAAACTATTAAAATAAATACGAACTTCTTCAGGAGTAACATCTACTTTTTCTGTAATATTTTGTTGTTCTTTTTCAATTAAAGCATTTTCAGTTTGAACCGTGTATAATTCCTTTTTTAAATCGTCTAAATCATTAAAACCATATGCTTTAATTACTTTATCTACAGAACCATACTGTTTTGTAAAGTACTGCACACTTCTTTCTACTCTATCAGAAATTTCTGAATCCACAACAATAACACTATCTATTATTGCATGATGTGCCAATAATTTTTGTTGCATTAACTCCTCTAACATTTCGCAGTCAGAAATCTTAATTTTACCTTCAGATCTCACTTCTACTTCTTGCTTAAACTTTTCTATATCAGAATCTAAAACGATATTCTTACCAATTACCACAGCAACACCGTCAATTTTTATTTTCTGCCCAAAAGTAGCAACACTAAAGAACCCAAAAATGGCTGTTATAAGTGTGATTTTAATACTCTTTAAAATTATTGTTTTTTGTTGCATCCTTAACTAATATTTTTTCTATTTCTCTTATTAATTCAATTTTACGTTTGTGCAAAATCATTTGTTTTATGGTAGGTCTTATATGGCTTAATGGTGCTGTATTATTTCTACCTAAAACGTCTTTTATTGACATCAAATATAAACCTAATGAATCTTGTTTTTCGATGAATTTTGTTTTTTTTAACAGATTATCCTTGGAAAATGGTAGTTTTAACAAAACCTTATCTAATTGCGTCCAAGTTGAATCATTAAACTGATAATATTTAAAACTTAATTGTTGTTTTTCTAATTCTTCTAAATCTTCAATCTGATCAGATTTAAATAAATTTCTAAACTCTTTTTTGTTGATAATATTATTATCAAAATGTAAATACTTTATCTTTACTAAATCTTCATTTAGTCTAAAATTATCTTTGTTTTTAGCATAAAAAGCATCAATCTCAGATTCATTTATAATAGTATCTAACCGCTGTTTTATGAGTCTTTCTTTGTAATTATTAATTAATAAACTCTCTTTGTAATCTTTTACAAGCATATTAATTTCTTCAACATCTCTTAAAGAACTATTTGCCTCCGCTTTTTTTAGTAATAATTGATTGATTGCCCAATCATTTATATACCCTTTTACCAAAACAGTACTATCTTCTTTGCTTATATTATTGGGCAAAAAATCTTTTAAATCTGCTCTAAAAAGTTTTTCTGTGTTTACAATCGCTATAATTTCTGATGCTATAATTTCTTTTTCTTCCACCTTAAAATAATTGCAAGAAAAAAATATAAGAATCATTAAAAAGGCCGTTGTAATTTTTTTCATTATTCCTTTTTGTAAGAATTAATCAGTTTTTTTAGTTGTTTTTTATTTACTTCTATTGCATTTTTATTTCTTAAATCTAAAATCCAATTTTTTTCTAAATACGTTTGATAATCATTCATTACCTCGCCTTTAATTTTATCATATTCTTTATTATACTTGCTACTATTTGTGGTATAATAATTTTTTAAACCTAGAGTATCTTTAGACGATTTATTCCAGATTTTTTGTTGCATTAATTCAAACAACAACAATCCATCTTTATATTCTTTTAATATGTAAGCAAATTCTGGCTCTGTTTTTTCTAAATTTTCTTTGTAAAATGCTAAAATTTCTTTGTCCTTAAAATCTTCGAAAAGTTGAAAAACTGGCATGTTTTTTCTGTTCTTAATATAATCAATAAACAATTCTTGTTTAATTTCTTTGCCATTAATTGTTAAAAGGATTGCTTGAAGAGAATCTTTAGCAATCGTTCTCACATTTTTATAGTCAAAAATTTCTTTCGCTTTTTTGTCTTCTGAAATGGTGTATTTTTTCTTTAATTTATCAATAACCGCTTTTTCTGATAATGCTGCTCTAGAACTAGATTTTACTTTCTTTTTTAAATCTCCCTTCATTTTTTCAAAAGATTCCACTGGATATTTTTTTATCAACTCTACTATTTGCCAACCAAAACGAGTTTTAAAAGGTTTTGAATATTCACCTTCTTTTTGCAAACTAAAAGCAGCATCTTCAAAAGATTTCACCATCATCCCTGTCCCGAATTTTCTTAATTTACCACCTTTAGACTTTGAACCAGTATCATCAGAGTATTTTCTTGCCAACGCTCTAAATTGTTCATCATTCTCTAATTTATCAAAAATTGAGTTTATTAATTCTTCGCCTTTCGTGCTTTTGTCATTCAATAAAATATGTGCAACTTCTATTTCACCTTTAGAAATCCTAGTGGAATCTACCTGTAAAATATGATAGCCATAACGTGTTTTAAAAGGCATAGAAACTTCCCCTACTTTAGCAGTATAAGCAGCATCTTCAAACGGATACAACATTTTAAAAGCAGAGAAATATCCTAAATTCCCTTTGTTCCCTTTTCGTCCGCTTTTAACGTCATCTCTTGCAGAATCATCTTCCGACGTTTCTTCAGCTACTTTTTCAAAATCTTCTCCTGCCACAATTCTATCTCTTATTTTCATAATTTTTTGATAGGCTAAAAGAGTATCTTTTGACTTAGATATTTTGGGAGTTCTAACTAAAATATGTTTCGCTTTAACTTCATATTTTGTTCTATAATAAGCGTCTTCCACCAACTTATTAATAAATGTTGTATCCTGCATATATGGTGCAGAGAGCTGATTTTTATAACCGTCCATCTCTTTTACATAAGATGCCAAAGTATCTAACTTAATATCGTAGGCTTCTTTTACCTTTAATTTGTAATTTATATACAACTCTAAATTTTTCTCAACATCTTTAGCTTCTTCGTTATCTATGGCATCCAAATTTTTTTCATAGACTCTTTTAAAATCTGAAATCATGGTTTTTTTACCATTTATGGTTACTAAAACTTTGTCTTTCTTTTGAGAAAAAACAATACTTGAAAAACATAAAACGAATACTAATACTAACTTTCTCATAAATTTATAATGATATAATTCCCTTAATTGTTTCGACTTTTTTATAATAACTAATAATTTCATCTGCATTCTTTAACTTTAAAACGATGGTAATGCTAACATATTTGCCAGTTTTAGAATTTTTAGTTTTAATAACTGCACCTTTACCATCAAAAACATGCTGAATTTCTTCTAATTGATTCTCATCGGAGGGTACAATAAATTTATACATATAATCCGCAGGGAATTCAGTGGTATCCTCTAACTGACCTTTTAGCTTGATATAAAAAGCATTTTTATCACTCATAATTGAAAATCTGTTCTACTCTTTACAAAGAGCAAGCCACAAAACTACATTAAAAATTAGTTTTATAAAACGAATGATTTATTTTTGTGGTATTCATTACAAAAAGAAATTCAAAATTAACAATTCTAACACGAAATACGTGCAAAAAAATCAACAAAAGATTGTTTTCATTGGTGGCCCAGGAACAGGGAAAACGACTGTTTTAAACGCTTTAAAAACAAAAGGGTATTGCTGCTTTAATGAAGTCTCTAGAGCTGTTACCTTAAAAGCACAGCAACAAGGAATTGAGCAACTATTTTTAACGGAACCGCTATTATTTAGCGAAATGTTATTAAAAGGAAGAGAAGAACAATATTTAGAGGCGGCTAAAAGCAATAAAGATATTATTTTTTTTGATAGAGGAATTCCTGATGTGCATGCCTATATGAATTATTTTAAAACGGATTTCCCTTCCTTATTTATTGAGAAAAGTAAAGAATATAAATATGATCTTATTTTTCATTTCTCTCCTTGGAAAGAGATATATACAATCGATAATGAACGTTATGAAACTTTTGAAGAATCTAAAACTATTGACTCATTTCTTATAAAAGCCTATACAGCTTTAGAATACAAAATTATAAACGTTCCTTTTGGCACTATTTCTGAAAGAACCAACTTTATAATCAATAGGCTTTATTGCAATTTATGATTTCAGCAAAAAACATATTAAAAGAATACTGGAATTACACTTCATTTAGAGAACCTCAAGAAGAAATTATCAATGCCGTGTTGCAACAAAAAGATGTGATTACTTTGTTGCCGACTGGAGGTGGAAAATCGATTTGTTTTCAAGTGCCTGCTTTAATTAAAAAAGGAGTCTGCTTGGTGATTTCCCCATTAATTGCTCTGATGCAAGACCAAGTAGAAAATTTAAAAAGTAGAAATATAAAAGCCACAATCATAAAATCAGGATCTTCCCAAGATGAAATGATTGCACTTTTTGACAATATAAAATTCGGTAATTACAAATTTTTATATATTTCCCCAGAAAGATTGCAATCCTTATTTATTCAACAGAAATTAAAAGAACTACATATTAGTTTTGTGGCTATTGATGAAGCGCATTGTATTTCTGAATGGGGTCACGATTTTAGACCCTCTTATAGACATATTAAAGTTCTAAAAGAATTGATTCCTGATGTTCATTTTATTGCACTGACGGCAACTGCTAACAAAAGAGTTTTAAATGATATTTCTATTAACCTAGAATTAAAAAATCCTGAAATTTTTAGAAACTCTTTTTTTAGAAAAAATTTGGCCTACCAAATTTTTAATATTGAGGATAAATTATTGAGGCTGCAACAAATTTTTGTGAAAACAAAATTGCCTGCAATTGTGTATGTAAGTTCAAGAAAAAAAACAGCAGAAATTGCTCGATTTTTAAATGCCAATAATTTTAAAAGCAGTTTTTATCATGGAGGATTATCTTCTTTAGAAAAACAACATGCTTATGAAAATTGGATGTCAGAAAGAACCCCTATAATTGTAGCAACAAATGCTTTTGGAATGGGAATTGACAAACCAAATGTTGGTGTTGTAATTCATTTTGATTTGCCTTTTTCTTTAGAAAATTATATTCAAGAATCTGGAAGAGCAGGTAGGAATGAAAAAAAATCTTTTGCTGTTTTATTAAAAAATGAAAATGATATTGCTATTTACAAAGAACAACTTAAAAAAGGCTTGCCATCAATTTCTGAAGTAAAAGAAATTCATAGAAAAATGTATCAATATTTTAGAATTTCAAGCGGGGAAATCTCGGGAGAATTGTTTCAATTTCAGGTTTCTGAATTCTCTAAAACCTATCATTTTTCACAAAAAAAGGTAGAAGCTGTTTTAAAAATTTTAGTAAATCATGGTATTATAGAAATTACAAATACCTTCAATCAAAAATCTACGATAATTTTTGATACCAGTAGTAAAAATGTCATTTCTTATACAATCAATAATATTGATGACAAAGAATTTATAAACTCATTATTAAGAACTTACACAGGTTTATTTCAACAAGAGGTTAAAATTGATGAATTTCTATTAGCTAAAAAAAACAAGCGTACTTCAAGGCAGGTAATTGCTCATTTAGAGCGTTTGCATACCGATAAAATACTGATATACCATCGTGTAAAAACAGATACAGAAATTCAATTTTTAGTACCTAGAGAAGATGATAGAACAATCCATAGATTCTCTAGAGAAATTGTTCAGTTTTTAAAACAAAAAGAAAAAAAATCTAATGATTTTTTAGCCTATATAAAAAATAATTCTACATGCAGAAGCATTCAAATTTTGCAGTATTTTGATGAAAATTCAACAATAAAATGTGGGATTTGCGATGTTTGTTTGTCAGAAAAAAAAACAAAAAATGTAAATATTTCTTTTGAGATTTTATCCATATTAGCTCAAAGAAAAATACTATCTTCTCAAGAAATAGTTCAAAATTTAAAAGCCAACGAGAAAGACATTTTAATACATTTGCGATCACTGGTCTCTGAAAATAAAATACAATTAAACCATCAAAATAAATACCAATTAAAACAAAAATTATGAAAGATATACGCATCATTTTTATGGGCACTCCAGATTTTGCTATGACTATTTTAAAGCATTTGGTCGAAAATAAATATACGATTGTTGGTGTGATTACTGCTGCAGATAAACCAGCAGGAAGAGGCAGAAAACTAAATGAATCTGCGGTAAAAAAATATGCGCTATCCCAAAACTTAACAGTTTTACAACCTACAAATTTAAAAAACGAAGAATTTCATAAAGAATTAAAAAGCTTAAAAGCAGATTTACAAATTGTGGTTGCTTTTAGAATGTTACCAAAAGTAGTTTGGCAAATGCCTCAATTTGGTACTTTTAATCTACATGCATCCTTATTACCAGCATATAGAGGTGCCGCTCCTATTCATTGGGCAATTATAAATGGAGAAACCAAAACCGGTGTTACTACTTTCTTTATTGATGATAAAATAGATACTGGAGAAATCATCTTACAAGAAGAAATTGCAATTGCTGATGAAGAAACGGTGGGCTCCTTGCATGATAAATTAATGGTTTTAGGGGCCGATTTAGTTGCAAAAACTATAAATTTAATTGCAGAAGAGGATACAATCACTAAAAAGCAACCTGAATTAGAAGAGAAATCAGCTCCAAAATTGCATCCCGAAAACACAAAAATAAATTGGTTTGATTCTATAGAAACTATACACAATAAAATTAGAGGTTTAAATCCATTTCCTGCTGCTTGGACCATAATTTTTAATGACGGCATTGAAGTTTTTACAAAAATTTACGCAGTTAAAATAGAGGAAGAAGAGCATCAGCATACAATAGGACAAATTATTACATCAAAAAAAGAGATAAAAGTTGCTGTAAATAATGGATTTATAATTATTAATGAACTTAAACTTGCAGGAAAAAAGAGAATGAACACAAAAAGCCTATTAAATGGTTTTACGTTCTCTGAAAATTCAAAAATGCTTTAAATCCTTGATGTACAAGTTTTTTCACTTTTTTTTGAATTTTACACTTTCCTTTATTAACAATTTGCACCTATTTATTAACAAAACATGGCTTTTTATAGGTGTAAATTTGCGAAAACCCTTAATACGATTATATTTGTTAAGCTATTTAGCACAAACAACATTCAATTAATTTAAAATCTATTTATTATGAACAAGTCTGATTTAATCGATGCAATGGCTGCTGATGCAGGAATATCTAAAGTAGCAGCGAAAGCAGCTTTAGAATCTTTTACAGGTAATGTAACATCTGCATTGAAAGGTGGTGATAAAGTTGCACTAGTTGGTTTTGGAACTTTTTCTGTTTCTAACAGAGCTGCAAGAAGTGGTAGAAATCCTCAAACAGGAAAAACTATTCAAATTGCTGCTAAAAATGTAGCTAAATTTAAAGCCGGAGCCGGATTAAGTGAAGCTGTAAACTAGTATTTACAAAACAATTTATAATTAACTCTCTTTTTTTAAGAGAGTTTTTTTATTCCTATATTTTCTGTATATTTACTTATGCTCTATTTAAAACCTCTAAAAGGTAGATTATTAATTGCTGAACCTTCTATATTAAATGATAATTCATTTAATAGGGCTATTATATTAATTACAGAACATACAGAAAGTAATTCTGTTGGGTTTATCTTAAACAGACCTTTAGAATATACCTTACAAGATTTACTACCAGAAATCAATTCTGATTTTACAGTGTATCAAGGAGGTCCAGTTGAGCAAGATAATTTATATTTTGTTCATAAAATACCTACATTAATACCTGACAGTATTGAAGTTTCTAATGGTATTTTTTGGGGAGGTGATTTTAGTACCTTAAAACAATTATTAAATGAAGGTTCATTATCTAAAAACGATATTAGATTCTTTTTAGGATATTCTGGATGGGGCAAACACCAGCTTATTGATGAGCTCAATATTAATTCTTGGTTTATTTCAGAAAATGACCTCAAAAATATATTTTCATATGATGATGCCTCACTTTGGAGAAATAAAATATTGCAAAAAGGTGGTAATTATAAAATATGGGCAAACGCACCAAGTGATATCAATTTAAATTAAGCAGAAGTAAATTCTAAGACTTTTAAACTTTTACTTACTTTACTAGAAAAATCAATTTTAAACTTTTTCTTTTTATAGGTTGTAATAGCTTGAACGCCCATAATTGCATTGGTGATAAAAACTTCATCTGCCCTTTGAATTTCAAATGGAGAAATTGTTGTTTCTTCTAAAGTATAATCTGTGTTTTTAGCAATAATTTCAATTACTTTTCTTCTAATTACTCCCTTAATACAACCCTCCGTTAAAGCGGGAGTTTTTAAAACATTTCCTTTTAAGACAAAAATATTTGCATTAGTAACCTCAACCACACCTTTTTTCTCGTTAATTAAAACGCAATTATCCAAATCATTTTCTTTAGCATAAATACTTGCTAAAGTATTTACCATTCTGTTATTGGTCTTAATCGTTGATAATAAACCTGAATAATTGTAAAAATCCTTAAAAACATCAACTGAATAGATTTCTTTATTTTGGTGTTTATTAGCTTTTACATCAATTAGATAATCTATTTCATTCGTTTTTGGAGTGTATAGACCACCATCTTTTCGGCAAACATTTAAGCGCACTCTATAGGAAGGAGACTTCTCTTGCACGGCAATTGTTTTTAAAATTTCTTGTTCTAAAAACTCCATTGTAAATTTCAAGGGAATTTTCATGCGCAACATTCTCATAGACGCCATTAATCTAAAATAATGATCTTCCCAGAAAATAATTTTATCATGGTTTACTTTTATGGTTTCAAAAATTGCATCTCCATATTTAAAACCTCTATTTTCTGCAGAAAGCTTTACGTTTTCATCAATTAATAACTCACCATTAAAATTAATCATTTATTATATTTTTAAGAAAAACAAAATTACTCAATTTTAAAAGAAATAGTGCATAAAAAAACTCAACAGATAGTTGAGTTTTTAATCATTTTATAAATTAGTTTTTAAGCACCAATCGTTTGTTTTAATTCATCAATTTGATTTTCCCATAACTGCTTCGATTCTTCTACTTCATCTTGGTCGTCTGCAAAATCAGTAACAATTAAAGAAACATCTTTTGTTAGCGCATCTACTTGAATTCTAATTTCAAAAAAGCTTTCGTCATCCTCACTTTCATGCCATTTCCATCGAATTCTTTCTCCTGCTTTTTTTATGACTAAATCGGCAAGCTCTTCCGTATCCTCCCAAACAAAACTAAATACTTTACCTCTAGAGTTTACTTTGTCTGCAAACCATTCTTGCAGGTTAGATGGCGAAGAAATATATTGATACAACATATTCGGCGAAGCATGAACAGGGATTTCTAATTCAAATTGTACTTTTTCCATTATTTATTTTGTTAGGCGGACAATATAGGTATTAATTCTATTTAAAAAAAATTAAAAACACGCGTTGATAATCTATAAAAAGTAATTATATTTGCACTCGAAAAATAATGGCGAGGTAGCTCAGTTGGTTAGAGCGCAGGATTCATAACCCTGAGGTCACGGGTTCAAATCCCGTTTTCGCTACAAATCTTAACCGATTATAAAAACAGCTTAGTTCTCTTTAAGCTGTTTTTTTATGCTTAAAACTCAAGAAATTAATTCCAACTTTAATTAGAATGAATAAACAAATCACAACCATTAGCTTTTTTAGATATGCTTCGTTAAGCGATAAAGTTTGGGGATTTACAATGATGCAGTTTGCAAATAAAGGTTTAACTAAAGTGCAGGGTTTAAGTTTTTATCGTTTAATGGGCAGCGGCAAAGGCAGAGGCTTTAACCCTTTTCCAGATTGGTCTGTTTATTGTTTACTTCAAGTTTGGGAATCTGAAGAGGCTGCGCATACTTTTTTTAGTGCTTCCAAATTAATGAAAAGTTACCGAGATCATACAGCGGAGTTATTTACACTTTATATGAAAAATATTTCTGCAGGTGGCACTTGGATTGGTAAAAATCCATTTAAGCTAGGAACCGAATTAGACCCAAATTTACCTATTGCAGTTATTACCCGCGCAACTATCAAATGGAATTGGCTTGTTCGATTTTGGAAATATGTACCTACATCAGAACAGGGATTAGAAGGAAATGAAGGACTGATTTACACTAAAGGCGTGGGTGAAGTTCCCATTATTCAAATGGCAACTTTTAGTTTATGGAAGGATTTTGAATCCGTAAAACAATTTGCTTATAAGAGTAAACAACACAAAGAGGCGATCAAAAAAACACGCAAATACGATTGGTATTCAGAAGAACTTTTCTCTAGATTTCAGCCTTACAAATCTGAAGGAACCTGGGAAGGAAAAGATCTTTTAGTTTTTTAAAACACTTTGTTTAGGTGTTGCAATTATAGTCATAACGCCAAGAGATGATTTCTTCTGATTCCACTTTTGTGGCAAAAATTGAAGCATCCCTATTACAAAACTCCAAAATTCCTTTTCCATATTTTTAGTCCACTGAACTTCTTTTTGTTCCATCTCACTCATCCAAAAAAGTAAATAAGGATTTAAGGTGCCGTGTGTAAGTAGCTCAGAAACTTTCCATCCGCTTTTATCTAGCAACAGATTTATGTTATTTGGAGAAAATAAAGAAGTGTGTCGAGGCGTGTGCCAACCTGCCCAATTTTCATTATATTTTTTTCTACTTGTAGAGTCAAAGTTTGGAATTTCAATAATAAGTGTTGTAGATGATTTGGCAATTGATTTTAAATAGGTAAGATTTTCTACTGGTGCATAATCATGTTCTAAATAATGCCACATGGTTATTACATCTGGCTGTAAATTTACAGATAGGTCTTTAATTTCTGCAACTTGTAGGTCTAATCCTTCAAATTCATTCCTTTGTTCTTTCCATCCTTCATCACTAAAATCAATACCCATCGTTTGGCAATTTAACTCCTGCTGACATACTTTTAGAAAACTTGGATTGCCGCAACCAACATCCAAAATCAAAGATTCTGATGAAATGGCATACGTTTCTTTTACACGCTTCACACGCTCTAAATCTAACTTTTTCTGACTCCCGTATACTAATTTCTTATACTTACCCCAAGCTTCTGCACCTCGATAAGGCAAATAATGTGAAGTATAATAATTTTTTAGATTGTCTAAATCTACTCTTGGGTTTAAGAACACGAACTGACAATCCCTACATTGGTCAAAATTAAATAACTCTTTGCTCGAATGCATCTGAGCTGCTGTTTTTATAAAAGAAGCAATAGAACTTCCGCTGCATATGGGACAATTATAAAGCTGAGGCATAATATATAATTTTTAAAAAAAAGTTTCAAAATAACAAAACTATTTACTTGGTAACTGTTCGTTTAAAATGATGTACTCTAAATTTAAATTGGGTTTCAATAAAACCTTCTAAAAATTAAGACTTGTCCTATATGCCAGATGACATCGGTATTAGATCCAATAATCACACTAAAAAAAACACTTATTTCTTCACATTTCTTATGCTTAATTTTACTAAATTTTCACTCCTTAGTATGCAACTATCTGAAGTTTGAATAATTAAGAACACTTGTTTTTTAATTTTTATGACCATCTTTTTTGTATTTTTTGAAATCAGTTTTTATCAAATGTAAAATCCTCGTATGTACCCGGTTAAATGATCCCATCAAAAATATTCAATTGGCTAATAAAGTCCATGCTTTAGATAAAATATCAGTCTTTCTATTGTATTTTTCGCTGTGGAACTTAATTACAAATTTAGAATTTAATAGTGTGGCAAATTTTATTGTAAATTTATTGATATCGTAAAAACAACCTTGTAATTTTATTAGTAATTTACTTTTGTGTATGGTTGTATTATTTCAGCTGCTAAATTAAGGAAAAGTTTAAATGATTGGCATATCAAAATAATAATTATGGCATTTAATTACATATATAATTGAAAAGTTAAAAAAAGATAAACATATATACCTCATCTTTGGAAAAATATTTACTTGAATCGCAAATTTTTAAATTAAATTAGCCCTGATTGAAACGGCATCCCTTTCTAAAGAATGGAGAAAAGATACATTAAAAAGCAGGAAATAGCTACAAAATAAAACCCGACTGAACCGCTGTATCGGGTTTTAAGTTGAGAACATATTGAATACTATAATCTTATAAAGATCTTTTTTCCACATTTTAAGCTTTCACACAACAGAGTTTTAAACCTTAATATTTAAAAGATGGTAGCCGGTTGTTTTACTAATAATACGTAAATCTTCTAACTTTTGCGATGTGTTTTGCCAAACGCATTACTTGATGAGAATACCCATATTCGTTGTCATACCAGACATAAATTACAATAGATTCGCCATCTGTAATCGTTGCTTTGCTGTCAAAAATTGAAGGTGCTGTCGAACCAATAACATCTGATGAAACCAATTCATTGTCTAAAGAATATTTTATTTGCTCAACCAGATCTCCCTCTAAAGCGTGTTGTTTTATAATAGCATTGACAACATCTGTGCTAACAGGTCTTCTTAATTGTAAACTTAAAATAGCCAAAGATCCGTTAGGTACAGGAACTCTAATGGCATTAGAGGTTAACTTGCCTTCTAAAGCGGGCAATGCTTTTGCAACTGCTTTCCCGGCGCCCGTTTCTGTAATCACCATATTTAAAGCCGCCGCTCTACCACGTCTATATTTACTATGCATATTATCCACCAAATTCTGATCGTTTGTATAGGCATGAATCGTCTCTAAATGTCCTTTTTTAATTCCGAAATTATCTTCTAAAACTTTTAAAATGGGTGTAATGGCATTGGTTGTGCAAGATGCCGCTGAAAAAATATCGAATTTATCAGGATTATTTTGTTTATGATTTACACCGTGTACAATATTTGGAACTCCTTTTGCGGGCGCTGTTATTAAAACTTTGCTTGCTCCTACCGCTTTTAAGTGTCTACTTAATTCAACATCATCTCTAAAAGCACCCGTGTTATCGATAATTAAAGCATCTTTAATTCCGAACTTTGTATAATCTATTTCTTCTGGTTTTTTTGCAGAAATCATAAAAACGGTCGTTCCATTGATGATCAAAGCCTTGTTTTCCATATCTATTTGCACGGTTCCTAAAAAATCTCCATGTATAGAATCCATACTTAATAAAGAAGCTCTTTTTTCTAAAACATCTTGGGTAATTTTCCCACGAGTCACAATGGCTCTTAAGCGTAATTGAGAGCCTTTCCCCATTTTAGTCATTAACTCTCTTGCTAATAAACGCCCAATTCTACCAAAACCATACAGCACAACATCTTTAGGAGTAATGTCTTTTGCTTCTGTTGCATTTTTTAGTTTCTTTTTGATGAAAACAACTTTATCTTCACAGCCTTTTGGATGCAAATAACATTCATACGCCAACTTACCAATATCTAATTTAGAGGATGGCAAATCTACTTTTTGAATTGCTTTCGCGATGCTTAATGCATCTAGAATTGTAATAGGTTTGTTCACAAATTCTTTGGCATAATTAATTAAATTTAAAACTTCACTTGCTCTTTTATCTACAAGAGGATTTCTAAACATAATTAGTTCAATAGATTTATTGTACCATAAATCGTGCACTATATTAATAAATTCTACGGTTGCTCGTCTTGTTTTTGTTTGCGAAGCAACTTCTTTTTCGTAATCTAAAATGGATGGCATAAGTTTGTAACTGATTTAAAGTTTATACAAAAGTATTTCTTTTTCTTAGAATACGAAATCGATTTCGTAAAAAATTTATCACATAAAAAAATCCCGATAATTTTATCAGGATTTTCAATACTTACCACCACAATCATCTATCGAATTCCATATCTTTCAATTTCTCCTTCCAGATTGATCACTTCTAAATACAAAGGGTTTCCATTTCCAAAATTACTATTGTCGATGCTATTTTTGGCATCCGCGGCTGTTAAGACAGTTTTCTTATTCACTTTAGTGATTATGAACCCTTTTTTAACACCATAATAACTTAAATTGTTATTGGAATTTTCAATTATTTTTGCGCCTCCTTTAAGATCAAATTTTTTCTTTTCTTTTACTGTTAAGTCTTTTAAAGAAATCCCTAAAACAGTCGATATATACCTACTTCTTTTACTTAATAAGATTTTCTCTTTCACGAACTCGCCATTTCTTTCCACAACGATGTCTACAAATTCCCCTGGTCTTTTAGCAGTCAATTGACCTCTTAATTCAGAAAATTTAGATATTTTAATCTCGTTAATACTCTTTATAATATCTCCAGATTTTAATTGAGATTTAGGAGCTCCTTCTTCATAAAATACATCTCCTACTTTAACCCCTTCTTCCTTAAATCTCATGTCTACTGAAATTCCTAGAATGGCTTCTTGCACCGCACCAAACTCTAATAAATCATTCACAACTTTTTCTGCAATATTAGAAGGCACTGCAAAAGAATACCCGATAAAAGAACCAGTTTTAGAAGAAATTGCGGTATTAATCCCTACTAATTCGCCTCTTGTATTTACCAAAGCTCCTCCACTATTCCCAGGGTTTACAGCAGCATCCGTTTGTATAAAAGATTCTATATTTCCATTTCCTTCTAAATCCCTTCCTTTCGCACTAACAATTCCTGCCGTAACTGTGGATGTTAAATTATAAGGATTGCCGACGGCTAAAACCCATTCGCCGATTTTAATCATATCAGAATTTGCAAAAGGCGTATAGGGTAAAACTTCATCTACATTAATTTTCAACAGAGCAATATCATTCGTTTTATCTGCTCCAATTAATTCTGCTTTGTATTTCTTTTTGTTGTTTAAGGTTATTTGTAAATCACTAGACCCTTCAATTACGTGGTTATTTGTAACAATATATCCGTCAGGAGAAATGATAACGCCACTTCCGGTTCCTACTTGTTCAAATTTCCGTGTTCCGCTGCCGTTTCCAAAGATAATATCTAATGGGCTTGATTTTGTTCGTATTGATGTATTCTTTACATGCACCACAGAATGCACCGTTTTTTCAGCTGCCATCGTAAAATCTATGGCTTCTGCTCGCACTGCAGTTGAATTTGTAGTGTATACTGGATTGTAATTTGTTTGAACTTCCTGTATTGAATTAGGCATGGATTTCGCTACCACAATTCTTTCATTTGCTTCCTTAAAAAACAGTTTATAACCTCCTAAAGTAATAGCACCTCCTAGAACTGCCATACCTACTAAACTAAAAAATTTCTTCATAATTGTTAAATTTGGTTACTCAAATATACAATTTTAACATTTTTAAAAATTCCGTTTAACTTGCTTTTAACTCATTTTAACCTGCTTTTAACAAACTTGTTGTCTTCCTTAAATTAGTATCTTTGTCCTATGAATTTGACTTTTTACAAATATCAAGGAACTGGAAATGATTTTGTGATGCTAGACAATAGAACAAAAATATTTCCAAAAGAAAATACTGACATTATTTCACGAATTTGTGACAGACATTTTGGAATTGGTGCTGACGGCATCATTTTAATTGAAAATGATACAAAGTTTGATTTTAAAATGATTTATTTTAATGCGGATGGTAGTCAGACGTTTTGTGGAAATGGTGCGAGATGTGCTGTTGCTTTTGCTAAAAGGCTTCGTTTAATTAATGAAAAAACTACTTTTCTAGCCTTTGACGGAACACATTTTGCAGAAATAAAAAATGATATTATTTCTATACAAATGATTAATGTTGATGAAATACTAGTACTTGAAAATTCAGTTTTTATGCATACAGGAACTCAACATCATGTAGAAATGGTTGATGACTTAAAGAAGTATCCTGTTTTTAAAAACGGTAAAAAGATTAGGGACTCTTATAAAGACCCCGGAAGCAATGTGAATTTTGTACAACAACTAGACGACCATACTTTTAACGTAAGAACATATGAAAAAGGTGTTGAAAACGAAACCTTAGCCTGCGGAACCGGAGTTACTGCGGTTGCAATTGCCATGCATAAAACGAATAGAACAAAAAGCAATATAGTTTCTTTGCCTGTGGAAGGAGGTCTTTTAGAGGTTTCCTTTGATGAAGAAAATGGTGTGTATAAAAATGTGTTTTTAAAAGGACCCGCTGAATTTGTTTTTAAAGGGGAGGTTTCTATTTAAATAGTTGAAATTAAAATTAGTAAAACGAAGATCAATTAAAAATAAGAATGTCCTTTTGAGCTTTTCGAATAATTTTCTTTAGTCGAAATAACGAAGTAAACTTTAAAAAAATAGCGTAAAATTAAAACAACTTCTATAAGGGCTGTTATTCTTACAAAATAGCAGGTTTTTCTCTGATTGCTAATTTTTTGTTTGATTGCCTTGCAGCAAGACAAATTGGCTAAAACAAGTTGGTTGTTGTTTTTCATTTGTTTACCAAACATTATTATTTTAATTTCTCAAAAGATCAAAACATTTTAGATTTAGATTAATTGATGTATTTTTAATCGTTTATTTTAAATTAGTAAAAGATGACCTTAAAAGGCAAAAAAAATAATTTACGAGCCCTAGAACCCGAAGATTTAGAGTTTCTATATCAAATGGAAAATGATGAATCTTTTTGGGAAATAAGCCATACTCAAAAACCATTTTCTAGATATATGCTAAAACAATATTTAGAAAGTGCACATTTAGACATTTATGAAACCAAACAACTGCGCTTTATAATTGAAGAAACAGCGACCAAAAAACAAGTGGGTATGATTGATCTTTTCGACTATAATCCACAACACAAAAGAGCTGGTGTTGGTATTTTAATCCATCCTGATTTTCAAAAAAAAGGATTTGCTTCCGAAGCGCTATCACTTTTAATAAACTATTCGTTTTCTCAACTGCAGTTGCATCAATTATATGCAAATATTACTTCCGATAATATGCAAAGCATTTCGCTTTTCAAAAAACACAACTTCTTTAAAGTTGGTCTAAAAAAAGATTGGATTTTATCCAAAGGAAAATTTAAAGATGAAGTTTTATTTCAATTGATAAAAGTGTAGTTTTGCAAACGACGCAAAAATAAATCAATTGAACAAGAAAATTATTTACATAGTAGGAACCCTTTTTTTAATTGGAGGTATCTTCGGATATAACTATTATCAAAAAATATTTGGGAAAGCGATTACAACCAACAAGGAACTTTTTGTGTATGACACAGACAATCTAGTCGATATTAAAGACAAAATTGCTGAATTATCTAACAAACCAAATACTTTTCTTTGGGTTGCTGCAAAAAAAAGCTTTTCGAAACCCAAAACTGGAAGATATCTTTTAAAAGCAGGCATGTCTAATAACGATTTAGTAAATATGTTAAGAAGTGGTAATCAAACTGCTGTAAAAGTATCTTTTAACAATCAAGACAGCCTAGAAAAATTTGCAAGTAGAATTGCAGCGCAGCTTGAATTAGATTCCATTTCAATTCTTACTTCTTTTTCTGATAAAAACTTTTTAAACGAACACCAATTTTCTAAAAAGTCTGTTTTCCAGATTTGTATTCCGAATAGTTATCAATTTTATTGGACCGTTTCTGCGGATAACTTTCGAGACAAACTACTTTCTGAATACAATCGTTTTTGGACCTCTTCTAGACTAGAAAAAGCAAAAGCTTTGAAAATGTCTAAAAATGAAATCATCACTTTGGCTTCTATCGTTCAGAAAGAAACTACAAAGAAAGCAGAACGCCCAATTGTAGCAGGTTTGTATTTAAACCGATTGCAAAATGACTGGCCTTTGCAAGCAGATCCTACAATTATCTATTGTATTAAAGAACTAAAAGGTCAAAATTATAGTGTAAAAAGGGTTTTAAAAGTTGATTTATTGATTAATTCACCCTACAATACCTATCAAAATCGAGGCTTACCTCCAGCACAAATTGCCATGCCAGATATTTCTGCAATTGACGCTATTTTAAACGCGCAAAAACACAATTATTATTATATGTGTGCTGATATTAACAAGATTGGTTATCATCAATTTGCGAAAACTTTGGCACAACACAACAGAAATGCCGTAAAATATCAAAATTGGTTGAATAAAAAAGGAATAAATAGATAAGTACGGTATTTAGTATCTAACACAAAGGCCATTTCTTTATTTATATGATAAACAGAACCGTTGTAGTTGACCAGCAATAATAAAAAAAACACCTCTTATCGAGTTTATTAATAATTTCGACGAAATTAACATACTGATTGTCAGATGCATTAAAATATACTATAGATTTGAGCTTGTAAAAAAATACGACTTATATGTTTAAAAATTTTTTATTTTTAATGGGTGTAATAGTACTAATAGCAAACTCCACTTTATTAAACACGGAGGTTACTAGAGAAAAAAAAGTTACACTTTCTGTTAATATAGATTATAATATTCTTTATTTACAAAGAAATTTTGTGGCATTTAAAGAGGCTGTGGCTTTTAAAGAATCGCAAGGAAGGTATACAGTGGTCAATACCTTCGGTTATTTAGGAAAATACCAATTTGGAAAAACTACTTTAGAACGATTTAAAATATACAATACCAACGCTTTTTTAGAAAATCCGGAGTTACAAGAAAAAGCTTTTGTGGCGCTATGTAAAGTAAACAAATGGATTTTAAGAAAAGACATTAAACGTTCTGTTGGTAAAACTATTAACGGAATAAAAATAACTGAATCAGGGATTTTAGCCGCTGCTCATTTAAGTGGTGCAGGAAATGTTAAGAAATTTTTACGTAGCAACGGTTTAGAACGTTTTTCAGATGCATACGGTACATCAATACAATCGTATATGAAAAAATTTGCTGCTTATGATGTCTCTAATATTATTGCAAATAGAAAAGCGACTGTTTAATTAAATTTTATTTCTGAATTATAAAAATCGCTGGTTTTTTATATAAATCTGGTTGTTGGTGTTTCCAATCAGCAATACTCATTGTTTTTATATATTCGCTTGGTAACGTAATATCTGCTGCAATACATAAACTTGTTAAAGGAGATAAAGTAGCCTTCAAATCTGCCAACATCTTTTCATTTCTATAAGGTGTTTCTATAAAAATTTGCGTTTGACCTTTATCAAAAGAAATCTTTTCTAACTCTTTTATTGCTCTTTTTCTTTCTCCTTTATCAATCGGTAAATACCCATTGAAAGCGAAATTTTGTCCGTTCATTCCAGAACTCATCATCGCCATTAAAATAGATGATGGCCCCACTAAAGGAACTACTTGTATATTTTTTTGATGTGCTAACTTTACAATACTTGCTCCAGGATCCGCGACCGCGGGTACGCCAGCTTCAGATAACAAGCCAACATTTATACCTTGTTCACAAACATCTAAATATTTCTGAGTTTCTTCTTCTACAGCATATTTATCTAGCAATTTTATACTTAAAGTTACTTGCTGTTTTTTAGGTGATATTTTTTTGATAAACCTTCTCGCAGATTTTTCATTTTCAACAATATAATAATCGATCTGTTCAACTACTTTTTTCACAGATAAAGGCATTACTTCTAGAGGTTCTGTTTCTCCTAGAGTTGTGGGAATTAAATAGAGTTTACCAATCATTTTTGTTGTTTTAAGAAACGTATTCACCAATTTACATAAATAATTTTCGGAAGAAAAATTATAGCGTTTATTTTAGAGTTTACTTGCTATTATCTCACAGGCTTCACCTAACATTTTGAACACATTCTCAAAACCTTGTTGGCCATCATAATAAGGATCGGGAACTGACAAATTCTTATGAGGATGTGTTTCATTTAAAATCATTTTCACTTTTTTGGTATCTTCTTCATTTCTTGCTAAAATCAAAATATTTTGGTAGTTACTTTCATCCAAAGCATAAATAACATCAAAAGTATCGAAATCTTTTACTGTAAATTTTCTGGCCCTTTGGCGGGTAATGTCAATTCCATATTTATGAGCAACTTCAATAGAGCGCTTATCAGGTAAATTGCCAATATGATAGGCCGCTGTTCCTGCCGAATCCACAAATACAGCGTCCTTTTTAATTTTTGATTGCAAAATACCTTCGGCTAATGGTGATCTGCAAATGTTTCCTAAACAAACCATTAAAACTTTTTTCATTGGAAATATTTTAATTGAACGATAAGAAACGGAGTCTAAATTAGAATTTTAAAAGAAAGATAATTATTAAAGAATACGGTAATACTGCATTAAAAAGTCAATTTTTTGGTTAAATCGTCCACGTATTTTCTAAATCGTTTATCAGTTTCGGTCAAATTATCTACTGTTTTACAAGCATGTAAAACGGTGGCATGATCTCTTTGCCCTATTTGATTGCCAATACTTGCCAAAGATGTTTTTGTAAGTCTTTTAGCAAAAAACATCGCTAGTTGACGTGCCTGAACAATATGTCTTTTACGAGTTTTAGATTGCAAAGTAGCCACATCCATATCAAAATATTTAGAAACTTCTTTCTGAATATAATCAATTGAAACCTCTTTTTTAGTGTTCTTAACAAATTTATCTACAATTTGCTTTGCTAATTCTAAAGAGAATTCTCTTCTATTAAAAGAAGCTTGCGCAATCATAGAAATTAAAACACCTTCTAATTCTCTAACGTTCGATTTAATATTTTTAGCTACATATTCAACAATATCCTCTGGCATTTCTACACCATCTCTATATAGTTTATTTTGTAAAATAGAAATTCTAGTTTCGTAATCTGGTGCCTGCAGTTCTGCAGATAATCCCCATTTAAAACGAGACAACAAACGTTGTTCAATATCTTGCATGTCCACAGGTGCTTTATCCGAAGTTAAAATAACCTGTTTTCCATTTTGATGTAAATGATTAAAAATATGAAAAAAGACATCTTGTGTACCTGATTTACCTGATAAGAATTGAACATCATCAATAATTAAAACATCTATCATTTGATAGAAATGGATAAAATCGTTTCTTGTGTTTGATTTTACTGAATCTATAAATTGTTGGGTAAATTTCTCTGAAGAAATATACAAAACTGTTTTGTCTGGATACTTATCCTTGATATCAACGCCAATTGCATGAGATAAATGTGTTTTTCCTAAACCAACACCTCCATAAATTAATAATGGATTAAAAGAGGTTCCTCCAGGCTTGTTCGCAACTGCCATACCTGCAGAACGGGCCAATCTATTAGAGTCTCCTTCAATAAAGTTTTCGAAATTATAATTAGGATTTAATTGTGATTCTATTTTAACTTTTTGCAAGCCAGGAATTATAAAAGGGTTTCGTAATTCTCTTTTATTAGACTCTAGCGGAACAGTAACTCTTTGTGGTTTTAATGGATCTCTATTGGAACTTGGTATCTTTACAGTTTGGGGTCTATTACTACTGTAATTATTTTCCATTTTTACATCGTAAATCAATTTGGCGTCATTCCCTAATTGCCTTACCAAGGCAACACGTAATAATTTTATATAATGTTCTTCTAACCATTCATAAAAAAATTTACTTGGGACTTGAATTGTTAGGGCTTCTGCAGAAAGTTTGACAGGTTTTATTGGCTCAAACCAAGTTTTGTACGCTTGTGGCTTTATATTGTCTTTTATAAAAGACAGGCAGTCTGTCCAAATGGATTCAGCAGTGTGTTTCATTTCATTAATCATTAATTTGGTTGATTTGCTGTGGTACAAAAACATGTTAATACAGCAATATTTAGCTTCTCATTTGGGTCTACAAAAGTGTGAATAAAATACAGCATAAAAAAACTCATTTGCTATTGATTATTAATTATTTTTTTCGTAATATCAATCTAGTTCTATAATGAAATAAGCAAATTGCTTATTATAGTTTTATAATGAAGGAACTAATTTCCTTATTATAATTCTATAATCAAGTAAGCAAATTGCTTATTATAATTCTATAATCAAATAAGCAATGTGCTTAAAAAATTAATATTTAAATAATTTGAAAAAATCATCAACAAAAACTAGAGTTCGATATTCAGAAACAGACCAAATGGGAGTCGTTTATCACGGTAATTATGCTCAATTTTTTGAATTAGGCAGAACAGAATGGTTACGTAAATTGGGAATAACGTATAAAGATATGGAAATTAGTGGAATTATGCTTCCCGTAATTTCTCTTTCTTGTAATTTTATAAAACCTGCAAAATATGATGATGTACTGACCATTCAGACTATTTTATTAAAAAAACCGATGGTAAAGATTGTCTTTGATTATAAAATCACAAACCAACATGAACAATTAATTTGTACAGGAAACTCTGTTTTGGCTTTTATAAAAACGGAAAATAACAAACCTACAAGTTGCCCAAATTATTTATTAGAAAATTTAGGTTTTTGATAAAAAACTAAAGTAATTTTGCTTTTATCATCCTATTATTACCAAAGATGTCTTTGCGTAATTCTATGGTTTTAAAATCTTTACTTTTTAATAACGCTTTAGTTTCTTCTCCTAAATACTGATTGATTTCAAAAAAAAGCAATCCATTTTTAGTTAAATGCTGTTTCGCTAAATCAGCAATTTTTTCATAAAAAATTAAAGGATTTTCATTCGATACAAACAAGGCTAAATGCGGTTCATTTTGCAATACATTATTTTGTATTTCTATCTTTTCTAATTCTCTAACGTAGGGCGGATTTGATACAATTATATTGTATTGTTGTGATAACTTTTTCGCTTGTAAAATATCTAATTTTAAAAAATCTATATTCACGTTATTCAATTCAGCATTTTTTTTACCTACTTCTACAGCTTTAACAGAAACATCGATTGCTGAAATCATACAATCTTCTATATTTTTAGCCAAAGCAATAGAAATGCATCCCGAACCCGAGCCAATATCTAAAATAGATAGTAATTCACTCGTATTATTTATAGAAACTTTGTCTTGGTATTTGGCTCTTGAATCTTTGATATCTTTAACCTCCGTCAAAATCCATTCTACTAATTCTTCGGTTTCGGATCTTGGTATCAATGTATTTTCATCAACTAAAAAAGGCAAACCATAAAATTCTGTATGCCCTATAATATATTGTAACGGAATTTCTCTTTTTAATTTCCTAACGGCTACCTTCAAAATTGAAAGCGGTGCATCTTCAATTTTAAAATCTGGTCTTAAAACAGTATCTATTCTTTTCAGTTTAAGATACTCATCGATCAATAAAAAGAAAAAAGTATCAATTTCTGTCTTCGGATATATCCCTAAAAGTTCATCAGAGAAAAAGGTTTTGAATTGTTTTAAAATCATATCTTTTTTATCATCCAAACATTACAGGAATAATGACACGTATTCCCCATCGGTTTATCCAAATTTAAAAAACCATACTTTTTATACAATTTCACAGCGGCTTCCATATAAGGCAAAGTTTCTAAATAACAGTTTTCAAAACCAAATTCCTTCGCTTTATCCAAACAAACAGTTATTAATTGTGCCCCTAAACCTTTACCTCTGGCCACGGGTAAAAAATACATTTTCTGCAATTCACAAGTATTGCCTTGAAAATCATCTAACCGCGCAATTCCTGCTCCGCCAATAACTTTGTTTTGAAGCTCTACAACGAAATACTTCGCCTTGTCTTTTTGATAGGTTTCAAACATTTGGTCGGTAGCTTTATCTTCGTAAGCCGTCCCAACTTTTGGCGCGCCCATTTCTAAAATTACACTCCTTACCAAGTTGGCTAGTTCTTCATTATCCTTCGCCTCAATTTCTCTAATGATAAAATCTTTACTTGTCATTTAATACCGTATTTTTGTCGGAGCAATTTACCTAATTTTTTAATTATTTTTGATGAGAAAAACACTATATTTTTTAAGCTTATTTTTCTTAATTTGCAGTTGTTCTTTGAACAAACAGCCAATTTTTGTTAAAGTTGACAATATAAAAGTAATCAGTTATGCAGCTGATACTGTAAAAATAAAGGCGATTGCTTTTTTTGAAAACCCAAATAGTGTTGGTGGTAAAATTTCTACGGATAATCTTAAAATATTAGTAAATAATATTGAGGTAGCCCAGGTATTTTCAGAAGATTTTAAAGTACCTGCAAAGAGCAAATTTTCCATTCCATTAACAGCAGATATAGCGACGAAAAGCTTGTTAAATACGAATAAAAATGGTGTTTTAGGTGGACTGTTAAAATCATTAATCACTAACAAAATAAACATTAGAATTAAGGGAGATTTAGAATATGTTGTTTTCGGTCTTAAGAAAGTGTTTCTCGTTGATAAAACCGAAGCAATAAAAATTAGATTATAATCTTTAAATACTTTAATTCCTCTTAAAAAAAAATCATCAAGCACGAAACTTACATAAAACGCTGTTTACAAATTGCCAAAAACGGTATTGGTACGGCCTTACCGAACCCTAGTGTTGGTGCCGTTATTGTTTTGAATCACAAAATTATTGGTGAAGGTTTCACCTCTAATTATGGAGAAAATCATGCAGAAGTAAATGCGGTTCATTCAGTTAAAAATAAACAACTTCTTCAAGAAGCTACAATTTATGTAACGCTAGAACCGTGTGCACATTTTGGTAAAACACCACCTTGTGCAGATTTATTGGTAAAACATAAATTTAAAAATGTGGTCATTGGTTGTGTCGATTCTAATAATTTAGTTGCTGGAAAAGGAATTGAACGTTTAAAAAAAGGGGGTATTAATGTACTTGTTGGTGTTTTAGAAGCTGAATGCAGAACTCATCATAAACGTTTTTTTACTGTTCAAGAGCAAAAAAGACCTTATATTATTTTAAAATGGGCCGAAACTAGTGATGGATTTGTTGCTCCTTTAACACGAAGTGAACAAAAACCTGTTTGGATTTCCAACAACTACTCGCAACAAGTAGTTCATAAATATAGAAGTCAAGAACATGCAATTTTAGTCGGTACAAATTCCGTAATTGCAGACAATCCTGCATTGAATGTAAGAAGTTGGACAGGCAATAATCCGATAAGAATTGTATTGGATAGAAATTTAAGAATTCCGAAAAGTACAAATGTTTATGATGGTAGTGTAAAAACAATTTTCATAACCAGCAAGAGAATGAATAATACAGGAGTTCAGTCTATTGAAAACAAAGAAAATAATAAAAGCATCCTCTTTGAAGAAATTGATTTCGCAAAAAGCATCGCTCAACAAATTTGTAAAATTTTGCAGAAATACAAAATTCAATCTGTAATTATTGAAGGTGGTACACATACTTTACAAACCTTTATTGATGCTAATTTATGGGACGAAGCGCGCGTTTTCAAGGGAGCTGATTTTTTCGGAAAAGGAATCGAAGCTCCTATTTTATTGACTAAAAACAAAACAACAACAAAAATTAAAAAGGATCTTTTAAATATATATATGAATGATTAAAAACATCATCTTCGATTTTGGAGATATTTTTATCAACTTAGATAAGCAAGCAACCTACAAAGCAATGGCTGCTTTAGGCGTTACAAAAATTTCTAACGAAATGATCAACGTATATCATCAATATGAAAAAGGATTGATGACCACAGAAAATTTCATTGATTTTTTTTACAATAAGTTTGGAACTCCCAAAGCAGATTTAATTAATGCTTGGAATGCCATTTTGTTAGATTTTCCTAAAAATCGTTTAGAATTTTTAAAGGAAATCTCTGCAAGTAAAAAATACAGATTGTTTTTATTGAGTAATACCAATGATTTGCATATCACATGGGTTCTAAATTCTTTAGGTGAAAAATTTTATAATGAATTTAAAAATTGTTTTGAACAATTTTATCTATCCCACGAAATCAATTTTAGAAAACCTGATTCAGAAATTTATAAGTTTGTTTTGAATGAAAATAATTTAGTAGCTACTGAAACTTTGTTTGTAGATGATTTAAAAGAAAATACAGAAGAAGCGCACAAATTAGGTATTCATGTTTGGAATTTAATTCCTGAAAAAGAAGAGGTAACAGCATTATTCACTAAAAATAAATTTCTTTGATTTATCTTCTACTAAGCATTCTTATTTCTACCGGATTATTTGTTATTTTTAAATATTTTGGTGTTTATAAAATTGATGTTTTAAAGGCTATTTTCATCAATTATATAGTGGCTCTTACCCTGGGTTTTGGATTGGCAGAAAGAGATTTTTCTGTTTTAGAAATCCCAAATCAACCTTGGTTTTTAGGTGCTGTTTTTTTAGGCGCATTATTTGTTTCTATCTTTTTTGTAATGGCAATGACTGCCCAAAAAAATGGTGTTTCTGTAGCATCTGTTGCCGGAAAAATGTCTGTAGTAATTCCTGTATTTTTCGGCGTTTTTTTATACAATGAATCGGTTACTCTTTTTAAAATTATAGGAATTATTACTGCTTTAGTTGCGGTGTATTTAGCTTCTGTAAAAGAAAAATCAATGGCTTCGAAAGATGCAGGTTTGCTATTCCCAATATTACTTTTTTTAGGCTCTGGTGCGATCGACACTACCTTAAAGTATGTAGAGGTAATGTTTGTTCCAAAAAATGATGTGTCAATTTTTTCGGGAAGTTTATTTTTTATTGCTGGAATTTTTTCATTTATAATTCTATTGATTAGAACCCTCAAAAAAAGAGAACCTTTTGGATTAAAAAATGTGATTGCGGGAGTTGCTTTAGGGATTCCTAATTATTATTCGATCGTATTTTTGATAAAAGCACTGCAAACAGAAGGTTTTGAAAGTTCTACTTTATTTACGATTAATAATGTAGGGATTGTGATTGCCTCCACAATTATTGGCATTTTAGTATTCAAAGAACAATTTAGTCTCAAAAATAAAATTGGGGTTGTTTTGGCAATTGTTGGAATTGTAATTGTAGCTTTGGCTTAGTTCTGCATAGATCTTTAAATGAGTTTGTAATTTCTGCGAATTTCGGACTTCATTAGATTGGTTAAAAGGCGTCTCTAAAAGCGAATTTAGATTCCCTTTTTTTTGAAGATGACCTTCAGTATTAAAATTAAGAATTGATGATCTTTCATGAAAAGATCCTACATAAAATACGATAATGAAAGACAGCTACAAAACTATTTTAAAACCTTCTGAAGAAACACTTTTTAAAGATCGAAATAGTAAATTTTTCGGGTATGCCTTTCCTGTTTTACATGAAGATGATGTAAAAGATTGTTTAGACAATTTAAAGAAAAAGCATCACACAGCGCGCCATTTTTGTTATGCGTATCAAATAGGAATTGAAGACATAAAATACAGAGCAAATGATGATGGTGAGCCGAACAACTCTGCAGGAATACCGATGTATGGCCAAATTCAATCTTTTGAAGTCACCAATATTTTAGTTGTTTCTGTACGTTATTTTGGTGGTACAAAATTAGGCGTGGGTGGTTTGATACATGCATATAAAACCTCTGCGCAAATTACTTTAGAAGCATCAAAAATTTTAGAAAAAACCATTGATATTTTCTACAAATTGAATTTTCAGTACAACATGATGAATAAAGTAATGAGAATTATCAAAGAGAAAAATATCAACCTCGTTGATCAAAAAATGGAACTAGCTTGCGAATATGTGATTTCTATCAGAAGAAAAGAAGCACAATCTATTTTTGATATTTTTGATACTTTGTATAAAGTTGATGTGGAACGTTTGGAATAGTAACTGGTTTGATTTTTTAACTTAATCTCTTGTTATTTCGTTAAACTCTTGCATAAAACTTTGAAATCGGATTATATCGATAGAAAATTACCTCCCATTAGAAACAAGCTACTTTAATAATGGAATAATATTTACTTTATAGGTTTTTCAATAGGAATATTAGTTTCCGAAATAAAAATTCGATGCAATCAACAACATATAAACACCTACCTTTTTGAATCTGTTAGTAAATTAAATATTAAGTAAGATGCTATAAATTGACTCCAGAAAGAATCAAAAGGTTTTCTTATTCAAAGAAAAAAATCAATAACAATTAATCACAAAGAGAATGCTTAAGAAAGTACAAACCTCAAAGTTTGTACTTTCCTACATTTTGTATTTAAACAAAAAGAAATGCTATTTTAAAACCATTGCTTATCAATAAACGGAAACAAATTTTCACACTAAAAATTAAAAAACAAACTCTATGCCAACCTACCCACTACTTTTTCTTCAATAAAATATTTAATAATAGCTTTTAATGTCCCACTAGTTTCAAAATAAGCATCATTTAACACAAAAAATTCTCTTTTAATTTTAGTGCACAGTTCTTTTTGTTGATTTTGAAAATGGATGGAAACATTCCTTTTCTAATGCGAAAAAGCGTTCATTTTCCAACAAGAAATATCGTTTAAATAAGATGCATCTTATATCAATTTAGAGTCATATACATTATTGACCAATATATTAGAATCTCTTTTGAAATATGGCTTAAAGTTTAGACTAAATCTAGGGTATAAAACTCTGTATTATCTATAAATGCTCTTTTAAAAAAGTAAGGTATTGACTTCTTGTTTTTTGATCATAAGTTTTAAAAAAAGAAACTAGTTCTTGTATTTAAATTCCCGTTTTCATTTAAAATGAACATCTAAAAAGAAATCTACATAAAGGAATTAAAATAGTTTTTTTGATTAAAAAGTTCTTGATAGGTTAAATCCTAAATGAATATCACCACCAAAGAAATTACCAGTAGTTTCTGAAATAAAACTTTTTTCTATCATAGTAATGGCATTTGATAAAATAATTTGAAATACATGGCCTCCAGTTTCAATATCAACCCCAAAAGCTAAAGAATTTCTTGTATTGATAGATTTAGATTCGTCAAAAGTATAATAATATTCGGTATTTAAAGCGACTCTTTTACTTAACTTTATTCGACCTCCAAAACCAAGTGCAAATATATCATGAGGATCTTCTACTGTTCTAACCGTATTTCTGTGCACATAGGTTGGTGCTAGCTGCAATGATAAAGACGGACTAATTTTTTTGGCAATTAATACTTGCCCAACATAAAACAAACTTTCTGCAAATGATCTTTTATCTGCAGGATCATAATCTCTTAACGTTTTTACAGCAGCACTTCCAAAAAGTGAAATGGCAACTGGAAAAGAATTTTCTCCTTTTTTTTGCTTTATCAAGCTATATTTTAAAAACGAATCGTAGGTTTTTTCATAACTACTTCTTCCGGCTCCAATGGTCAAGTTATCTGTTAATCCGTATTCTAAAGCAAAACGAATATTTGCATTATCCAACCCGAAAAGATCATAGAAACCTGTATTTATTCTGCCAAATCTATGCGCAATGATAAACTCGAGTTCTTTGTCATTTTTATTTTCTATGGAATGACCGTTTACAATTCTTGTTCCTTTAAAAGTAGAGGTAACAATATCTTCTGTAGTATTTTTCGGAGTTTCATCATTTAAGATATCTAATAAATCATTTTGAGAAAACAATGAAGAACTCATAGTAACAAAAAACAGAGCTAATAGTAATTTTTTCATGATATTATTTCTTGTAAGGTGTGTGATTAAAGTTAAAACTTACTTTTATATTTTTTGAAATATTTTTAGCAACAACGGCTGGTATTTCTACTTCAAAATCAGCTAAATTCATCATAAATTCACCGTCAACTAAAATAGCCTCTTTTGTTTTTAACATATTCGCATCAATCATAATTTCTTTTGATACTCCGTGAATTGTTAAAATTCCTTTTATTTTTGCAATACTGGCCATTTCATTTACAGCATCAAAATTTAAAATAGTGCCTGTAAAAGTAGCTTTCGGGTATTTATCAGATTCTACATAATTCTCATTAAAATGCTCTTGCATTAGTGCTTTTTTAAACAGGAATGACTTCATTAAAATTGAAATGGCCATTTTTCCATTTGTCGCATCGACAATACTCAAAACCTGATTATTATCTGCGGTTATATCTTCCAAAACTGTTTTTGAAAAGAAATTAATAGCACCGTTTTTTGTCAAATATCTTTCTTGACTGTTACTGATTGCTACAAATAAAAAGCAGCAAAAAATTGTTATTATTAATTTCATATTTAATTGATTATTATTGACCACTAATTTCTGCTTTTACAAGAATAACATCCATCAAATAGCCTGTGCAAATTCCTTTTAAAGTGATTGTTTGCCCTTCTTTTAAGGCATCCATTTTTTTTGTAGATTTTGCTGATAAATGGCACAATACACTTCCAAAATCATCATTTGTTTTTAAAGTTATAATTCCTTTTTCTTTTTCTATTTTTGTTTCGGAAATCACTCCTTTTACTTCAATAATTTTTTCTAAATATTTTGAATTGGCTGTCGTTTCATCCGCAGAAAAATCTGCTACTATTTTGTTTGCTGAAATAGAAATATCGGCCGTTGTTTCTGAAACAATTATATGTGGTTTATTGTACATTTTATAGGCTACAAATACGCCGACAATTCCAAAAATTAGAACTCCAATAATTATTTTTTTAATTTTCATTATTTTCAGTTTTAGTCATTTAGTGCACCGGCGTCCACCCAACAGCTAATCGCTGCAATTTCCTCATTCGTTAATGTGGCGCTTCCTTGTGGCATTCTTCTGCTAACAGTTACAGATTTCACAAGCGCTGCATTTGCACTGATAGCGGCATAGGTGGTTAGATTAGGGAATTGACCTCTAATACCGTGGCATTGCACACAATTGACCTCTACAATAGGTTTTACATGTGTAGAAAAAGTAATCGTTTCGCAGGGATCGGCTAATGCAGGATCTAATTCTAACAATGGCTCTTCTACATTTGTTAAGCAGGATGAGAAAAAGATACCTACCGCAAATAGTAAAAACAACTTTTTAACTTTGATATTCTTAAAGATTAATATTGAATTTAGTTTCATACTCTAAAATAATAAAAAAAAAAGAAACTTGCAAACAACTGAGAGATATTTCGAAGAAATTAATTGCTTTTTAAAAGAAAAAAAATGAAGTTCCTTAAAGCAAATCAATAGAGATATCAAGCAGAAAAAACTTTATTTTTAGTTTGATGAAAATTCAGGTTTTCAAACTTTCCTCTTGACCACCGGCGCAAAAGCTCAACGGAACTCTATCACTTTAAAAAAATGAAGTAAAATAACATTTTTACTATTTTTTATGAAAAATATAATTTTTTGCCTGTGCCAAACTTATTGTAGTAATTGCCTTTAAAAAATATTAAAAATTCCATAAACGCTTTAACATGACAAATTAACTTGGAATCGAGCTTATTAAGTGCTCTGACAATCTTCTACACCCCAATTATCTAAACTTCTTAAAATAGGTTCAAGAGATTTTCCTCTAGCACTTAATTTATATTCTACTTTAGGCGGAACTACAGGGTAAACTTTTCTTGTAATAAGCCCGTCTTTCTCTAACTGCCTAACTGTTTGTGTAAACATTTTATTTGAAATACCAGAGATTTTCTTCTGTAAGATCCCGGAACGCAAACCACCCTCTATTAAATGAAATAAAATTAAAGGCTTCCATTTCGTTCCTATTAAATTCATGGTATAATGTAAAGGGCAAATAATATCTTTATTCAAAATTAAGGTTTTATATAATTGATACTCATTATTTTACTCATATAGATACGTATATCACTTTTTAGTAAGTTATTGTCAAGTAGACAAATATAGTTTAATTTTGTACTTTAAATTATAATGTATGACAACTATTAAAAATTATCCTAAATCATTTTCGCATATTGGACTAACCGTTCCGAATATAAAAGAAGCTGTTAAATTCTATTCAGAAGTAATGGGCTGGTACATCATTATGCAACCCTCAAAAGTTCAAAAGGAAAAGGAAACTGCTATTGGACAAATGTGTATTGATGTTTTTGGAAATGATTGGACTGAATTTGAAATTGCCCATTTAGCAACTTCAGACGGAATTGGAATAGAATTATTTTCCTTTCCGAACGGAGTTAAAGAAGCACCTGAATTTAATCCTTTTAATACGGGTCTTTTTCATTTTTGTGTGCAAGACCCGCATATAAAGGAACTTGTTGATAAAATTGTTTCTTACGGAGGGAAACAGAGAATGCCTATCAGAGAATACTATCCGAAAGACAAACCTTTTAAAATGTGCTATGTAGAAGATCCATTCGGAATCGTCTTTGAAATCTATACGCATAGTTATGAATTGACCTATTCTTCAGGTGCTTATTCAAAATAAAAACTAGATTAGAAACACCTTGTGTAATTAATTATGCAGTAATATTCAACTTAAAAAAAGTCTCGCAGACTTTATACCTATGATTTATGAATTAGATTTAGTGGGTCCAACAAGGTAACTAATCTCACTCAATAACTTTAGCAAAAACAAGAAAAAGCCTTCAATTTCTTGAAGGCTTTTTGAAAATATAAATTTTAATACTTCTTAATTAGGCATTACAACACTATCAATTGCATGAATAATACCATTTGAAGCGGCAACATCTGCAATTACTACTTTGGCCATGTTTCCTTTTTCATCTTCTAACATTACACTTCCATCAACTAGAGAAGCTACTAAAGTACCACCTTGTACTGTAGTAATTTTAAAAGCACCATCCTCATTAGCTTGAATTGCTGCTACAACTGCTGTTGCATCAAACTTTCCAGCCACTACATGATAAGTTAAAATACTTGTTAAAGTAGCTTTATTTTCAGGATTTAATAGAGAAGGAACTGTTCCTTCAGCTAACTTTTCGAAAGCTGCGTTTGTTGGTGCAAAAACTGTGAATGGTCCATCACCACTTAAAGTTTCTACCAAACCTGCTGCTTTTACTGCTGCTACTAGCGTTGTGAAATTTTCATTTGCAGCAGCTACTCCAACAATATTAGGGTTCTGAACTGTTTCTATTGCATTAGAACTATTTGTATTTGAAATTGTAGCAGATGTTAAAGCAAAAATTCCAATACATGCAAAAGCGATAAATAAGTTTTTTGTTTTCATTCTTTAAAGTTATTAATTTAATTATTATTTTAATCCGACACAAAAATAGAGAATATGAAAGTTAAAACAACTTAATATTTGTTTAAAGTTTAGTTAAAATTATTAAACAAAAGTGTGATTAGGGAAAATTTAAAAAAGTCAGAACAAAAAACATCCAACTCTAAAGTTAGAATTGGATGCTATTTATTTTGTAGATATGAGCTCTTACGATATCTAATAAATTCTATTATTTGAACATGCTAAACTACTCTTAACAAGTTACTTAAAAATAAGTGCGATGTATGTTGCTCATTGCAAACTAGCATTAGCGAATCAAAACACAAATTTTACTTATTCAAATACATTTTACGTCGAGCATATAAGTCATAAAATTGATCATCTTTTAAACTATCTATAAATAAGATGCTCTCTCCAGTAGATTTCATTTCAGGTCCTAATTTCTTATCAACATTTGGAAATTTGTTAAAAGAGAAAACAGGTTGCTTAATTGCATACCCTTCTAATTGTGGATTAAAATTAAAATCGGTTACTTTATTATGACCTAACATTACTTTCGTAGCATAATTTACATACGGTTCTTTATAAGCTTTTGCAATAAAAGGCACAGTTCTAGAAGCTCTTGGGTTTGCTTCAATAATATAGACAATATCATGTTTAATCGCAAACTGAACATTAATTAATCCAACCGTTTTTAATTCTCTTGCAATGGTATGTGTGTGATCTATAATTTGTTGCATCACCAAATCACCCAAATTAAATACAGGCAACATCGCATTAGAATCTCCAGAATGAATTCCACAAGGTTCAATATGCTCCATAATACCAATAATGTAAACATTACCATCGGCATCACAAATTGCATCTGCTTCTGCCTCTATTGCCCCATCTAAATAATGGTCTAACAACAATTTATTACCAGGCATTCTACCCAGTAAATCGACAACATGCTCAACTAATTCTTCTTTGTTGATGACAATTTTCATTCCTTGCCCCCCTAAAACATAAGAAGGTCTTACCAAAATAGGAAAATCTAACTCATCGGCTAAAACCAAGGCTTCATCCGCTGTTTCTGCAATTCCGAATTCTGGATACGGAATATTATTGTCTTTTAA